>JADMIO010835288.1_pt1 | contig 135659 bp, 117 predicted proteins | sample 8958161 | NCBI WGS metagenome assembly JADMIO01 (sample SAMN16585339, study PRJNA669376) | soil metagenome | isolation source: Crop rotation soil | place: USA: Cullars Rotation, Alabama | collected 2011 | reverse complement strand
CGCGACAACTTGTCCACGTGGAATTCTAAGCTTAGGATCCCAATGTGCTGGAAAGGTACACGCCGATGCTCGCCAATACGAGCGCGATGGCGGCGAACGCACCGAGGATCAGCGTCTGCAGCCAGCGCGACGCGATCGACCGATCCATCACCGCCTCGAGCGTGCGCGCGTCGTACACGGGTTGCTCGGGATCGACGGAGCGAATCGCGGCGACGATGGATGGAGCGGCGGCGTCGGGATCGCCCTGGATGCGGACGACGAGCGCCTGGCGATCCTGTGCAAACTGCTTGTAGCTCCAGTACACCTGCGGCCGGCCGTCATCATCCAGCCGCTCGTGTCGGATGTGTCCGGCTACGCCGATGATGGTGTACCAGCCGTTCTCGGCCATCACGCGCGCCGGCATCGGCGGATGAAATCGCCGGCCGATCGGGTTCGCGTCACCGAACACGCGCCGCGCCAACCGCTCGTCGATGATTCCCACCCGCGGCGCCTGGTCATCGTCCGCCTCCGTGAACGTTCGGCCCGTGAGCGGGATCTGCAGCGTCTTGAAAAAGTCGGGCGTGACGGGCCGGCTATCGACCTGTATTTCCAACCGCTTCGACGGGTTTGCGGGATCGAGTCCTTCGAATTCGACGGGCCAGGTCTGCCCTCCGCCCGCGAGTGGCAGCCGATTGATCATCGCCGCTGACACGACGCCGGGCAGCGCCTGCACGCGCTCGACGACGCGCCGGCAAAACTCCGCGACGGCAGGGTCGCCGCGGTACTTCGTTCTGGGAATGGCCAGGTGCACTGTGTACACACCCTCTGGGTTGAATCCTGGCGTCACGCGCCGCAATTCGGCGAAGCTTCGCGTAAGCAGCGTCGCACCGATGGCGAGCCAGAGCGTCGCCGCAATTTCGGCAACGACGAGCAGGTCGCGCAGCGCGGCGCGGCGTGGCGCGCCGGTAGTGGTCCGCGAGAGATCGCCAATAGATGCCGAGAGTCCGTGCCGAGAAGCTTCGAGCGCCGGCCAAATGCCGACACACACCGCGATCGCCGCCAGCATCACGATCGCTACGGCGACCACCGGCGGGTGCAAGCCGATGTTTTCGACGCGCGGCACGTCGGCCGGCAGCGTTGGCACGAGCGCCCGAACGGCCCACGCCGCGCCCAGGAGACCCAGGCCTCCACCGAGCAGCAGCATCGGGATGAGTTCGGCGACCGCTTGCGTGACCAGCCGCCCTCGCCCAGCGCCGAGGGCGGCGCGAACCGCGAGTTCGCGCTGCCGCACCTGCGCGCGCGCGATCAGCAGGTTCGCCAGGTTCGCGCAGCCGATCAACAACATCGCGAGCACCGCGGCGAGCAGGAGATACAGCGGCGTCCGAACGGTCTCGACGCCGTCCTCTTTCATCGGCACGACCAACGTGCCGATCCCGTCGTTCTCGCGCGGGTGATCCGTCGCGAGCTGCGCTGAAATCAGATCCATTTCCGCGCGCGCCTGCTCGAGCGTCACGCCCGGCTTGAGCCGCGCCACCGACAGATATGAATAGTTCGCCCGGTTGACGAGTTCCTGGGGATCGAACGTCAGCGGCGTGTAGATCTGATGTTCGCGCGACGGGTAGGCGAAGTCGGCTCCCGTGACACCGACGACGGTGTAGGGGACGCCGCTCAACGAAATCGTGCGGCCGACGACCGCAGGGTCGCCGCCGAAGCGGCGTTTCCAAAGGCCGTAGCTCAGGATCGCGACTTGCTCGTGGCCGATCTCGTCCTCGTCCTCGGTGAAGTTACGGCCCACGATCGGCGACACATGCAGCACCGGAAGCAGATTCGCGGAAATCCCTGCCGCGAAGAGCCGTTCCGGTTCGCCCTCGCCGGTCAGGTTGAAATTCCGCACCGCGCGGACCGCCGCGATGCCCTCGAAGACGTGATTGCTCGCGCGCCAGTCGTAGACATTGGCCATGCCGACGTAGGTTTTCGCCAAACCGCGTTTGGGCGCTGACGACCAGAGCGTCACGATCCGATCGGCCTCGCCGTACGGCAGCGGCCCCAGGAGCACGCCGTAGACGACGCTGAACATGGCGGTGGAGGCGCCGATGCCAAGCGCAACGGTCAGCGTCGCGGCGAGCGCGAAGCCGGGCGATCGGCGCATCAACCGCGCGCCGTAGCGCACGTCGCTCATCGCGTTCGAGAGCCAGGAGATCCCACGCGCGTCGCGCGAGGCCTCGGTGAGCTGGGTGACCGGCCCGAACTCGCGGCGCGCGGCCGCGCGCGCCTCGTCGAGCGTCAGGCCGCGGGCGAGCTGTTCCTCGACCAAGTGGTCGAAGTGCTCGCGCATTTCGTACGCGAGGTCACGATCGACCGCGTCCGAGCGCGCGAGCGCACGGAGCCGCATCTTCAGGCTCGTCAACCAGCGCATCGCACACCAGCCTTTGCCTGTCGCGACGTCCAACGCAGAACTCGCAAAGCCCGCAGAGCAACGTTTTCTCTGCGTGTTCCGCGTGCTCTGCGTGCGATCGTCACGCGGTCCTCACGACCATCGTGATCGCTGCCGCGAGGCGCTCCCACGACGCGGCTTCTTTCTCCAGCTGCTTCCGCCCGGCACGCGTCAGTGAATAGAACTTGGCGCGGCGCTTCTGTTCCGACAGCCCCCACTTCGCCGCGATCCACCCCTGATGCTCGAGGCGCTGGAGCGCGGGATAGAGCGAACCCTGCTGCACGAGCAACACGTCATTCGACAACTGCCGGATGCGCGCGGCAATCGCCCAGCCGTGTTGCGGTTCGAGGACGAGGGACTTGAGGATCAGCAGGTCCAGCGTGCCTTGCACGAGGTCGACAGGCTTCATTGCCTATGATTATCTACAACAGTGGTGTAGATAATCAAGGGGATAGGGGTTAGGGCGTAGGGGCCCGAACCCCTGACGTTGTCAGCGAGCGAACAGGTTTTTGATGACGAAGCCGACGTTGGCGGGCCGTTCGGCGAGGCGCCGCATGTACCAGGGGAACCAGTACTCGCCGTAGGCGATCAGGACGCGCAGCGGTTCGCCGCCCTGCACGAGGCGCTGTTGCAGCGGGCGCTGGATGCCGTAGAGCATCGCGTACTCGTAGGCGGTCTTCGGGACTTTGTACTGCCAGATATACGTCTTCAGCCGATCGACGAGCCGGCCGTCGTGCGTCGCGATGTGCAGCCGGCAACCGGCGCGCCGCGCATCGTCGCTGAGCAGGCGGCACGCGAGGCGGTAGAAGTTCTCATCCACGTCCGCCTTCTTCGGATAGGCGATCGACGGCGCTTCGAGATACGCGCCCTTCACCAGCCGAATCGCCGAGCCGAGCGGCAGGAGCGCCTCGATGTCCTTCTCCGTGCGAAAGAGATAGGCCTGCAGCGCCACGCCCACGCGCGGCGATCGTTCGCGCGCCTGTCGAAAGAGCTCGATGGTCGGATCGACATAGGGTGAGCTCTCCATGTCGATCCACACGAAGTTGTCGCGTTCGTCCGCGCGATCGATCAGCCGCTGCAGATGCCGCGCGCACATCGCGCGATCGAGATCCAGGCCGAGCTGCGTCGGCTTGACCGATATCTCCGCGCGCAGTCCCGCTTGTTGCACGCGATCGAGCACGTCGAGGTAGTGCTGCGCAACCTCCTCGGCCTCCTCCGCGCGCGTCACGTTCTCGCCGAGGCGCGTGAAGATCGTCCCAACGCCCTGCCCCTGCTGCGTGCGCGCCGCCGCCATCGCGTCTTCGAGCCGCTCGCCGGGCATGAAGGCCGACACCGATCGGCGCACGAACGCCGTCTTCGTGGCGTGATCGCGCAGCCAGGGATTGGTCGAGAGTGCGAGCAGAACGTTGCGGGCGACGCTCACAGCAACCCGCGGATCAGGCCACCATCCACCTGCACCGACGCCCCCGTGATGTACGACGCCGCACTCGACAGCAGGAACGCTCCCATGCGGCCGAATTCGTCCGGCTGCCCGTACCGGCCGAACGGAATCGCCTGCGCGCCGCGCTGCTGCTGATCCGCCAGGGCGATGCCGGCGCGTTTGGCGCTGATTTCGTCGAGCTGCTGCAGACGATCGGTGGCAATGCGGCCGGGAATGAGCGTGTTGATTCGAATGTTTTCCGGCGCGAGCTCCATCGACAGCGTCTTCACGAGCGATGTCACGCCCGATCGCATCACGTTCGACAACGCGAGATTCGGCACCGGCTCTTTCACCGTGGACGATGTGCCGACGAGGATCGCTCCGCCGCCGCGCGCGCGCATCGACGGCACGACCAGGCGAACCGTCCGGACCACACTGAGCAGCAGCAACTCGAACGCCGCCTGCCACGCCGCATCGTCGAAGCTCATCGCCGTTCCCGCCGGTGGGCCGCCGGTATTGGCGAACAACAGATCGACGCCACCGAACTCTTTCACCGTGGCGGCATGCCAGGCGGTGATCGCGTCGCCTTTGCTGAGATCAACCGGCATCGCGAGCGCCTTGATGCCCGTTTCCTTGGCGATGGCGTCGGCCGCCCGCTGAATCGCATCACCGTCGCGCGACGCAATCGACACGCGCGCCCCCTCGCCCGCTAGCGCGCGCGCGACGGCGAAGCCGAGCCCTTTGCTCGCCCCGCCGACCATTGCGATCTTGTCCTTCAGCCCCAGGTCCATTCGTCGTCTCCGACACAGAGGTCACAGAGAATACAGAGAAGTTAGGCCACAGAGTCACAGAGACACAGAGCTATTTCGGTAATTGAGGCAGCGTGACAAGAGGCGCGCCCCGCATTCGGCGGGCGCCGCGAAGCGGCGTGCGCGCGACCGAATCGGGTGGATGAACAAGCCCGCAGCGATAGACCCGGCTTGTTCATCCGCCCGAGTTCGGCCGCGCGAGGCCGGCCAGCTGCGCTGGCCGATCCGCCGAATTGACGGGCGCGCCCTCTGTGACTCTGTGTCTCTGTGGCCTACCTTGTTTTTCTCCGTGTCCTCCGTGGTCTCAGTGTCTCTACTTCAGCGTCCACGCCATCACGCGATCCAGCGCGGCCCGCGTGCTCTCGTCCAGCCGTCCGCCCGGTGCTCGAATCTCCGCGGTCGCCAGCGCGCCGCGGCGCTTCAGCACTTCTTTCCGAATCGCCATGCCGATGCCTTCCTGGAACTCGAAGCGCATCAGCGGCACCTTGCGATAGAAGACATCCGCGGCGTCGTCGATGTTTCCGGCGCGGAAGCGCGTCACGATGTCCACGAGGATCGCCGGAAACGCAAAGCCGGTCATCGCGCCAGCCGCGCCGGCCATCAGTTCTTCGAGGAGGAACACGCCGCCGAGGCCGCCGAAGATCGCGACCTCGAGGCCTTTGGTCTGTTCCAGGATGCGCGCGGTCTTGAACGGCGTCGGCGGATCTTCGAGCTTGATCGTCCGCGCCGCCGGCACATCGCGCGAGATGCGCGCCAGGAGCGACGCCTCCATCGCGTATCCGGAGATTGGCGGGTAGTCCTGCACGATGATCGGCACGTCAACCGCCGACGCGACGTCCGCGAAGTGCTTCGCCACCGCGTCCGAGTTGATCTTGACCATGCGCGGCGGGCTGATCATTACCGCCGCAGCGCCGGCCTGACGCGCGCGACGTGTGTACTCGATGCACGTGCGAAGGCCGTCCGCGGTGGTGCCGGCCACGACCGGCACGCGCCCGTTGACCTGCGCGAGCACGGCGTCGAGCACACGATCCCGCTCGGCGTCGGTGAGCCGCGCGACTTCGCCGGTGACGCCCAGCGCCGTGAACCCGTTCACGCCGTCGGCAACGAACAGGTCGATGACGCGCGACAGGCTGTCCGTGTCGATATCGCCGGTTGATGTAAAGGGAGTCGGAAGGACGGAGAAGACGCCGCCAAACATAGCGGCGTCTATCGTATAACGACTGACATGGCTGATGGCTCATGGCTGAATGGCTAAACATCGGGGTTCACCCGAACGTTCAGCCATCAGCCATCTAGCCATTAGCCATTAGTAGGTTTCACGGTGACGAACACGTCCCGGCCCTGGCGAATGACGAGCAACAGCAGCGGCTTGTCGCTCGAGCGGCGCGCCGCCGCCCGCAGGTCGTCCACGGTCTTGACCGGCTGCCGGTTGGCCTCCTGGATGATGTCGCCGGCCTGGATCCCGGCGTCGGCCGCGCGGCCATCCGGATCCACGTCCTGGACGACGAGCCCCTGCGCGTTCCGAGGCGCCCGCAACCGGTCCGCCAGTTCCGGGGTCAACGGCGCCACCGAAACGCCGAGCGCCGTCTTGCTGTTCTCCTCGTCGCGCTCGCCGTCTTCACGTTCGCCGCGTCGCGATAACCGCTCCGGGCTCGCTTCTTCCAGCTTGGCGGTCATGTGGCGCTCGCTGCCATCGCGAACGACGACGAGATCCGCCGTCGACCCGACACCGGCGTCCGCCACGCGATTGCGCAGTGAGTTAGTGTCGTGCACCGGCTGGCCGTTGAACGTCTTGATCACGTCACCGCGCTTCACGCCGGCACGGTCCGCCGCGCTTCCCGCTGTCACGTCGCTCACCAGCACGCCAGCGGTTTCCTTGAGGCCAAGGCTCGACGCCAGATCGGGCGTCACCTGCTGCACCGTCACACCAAGTTGCGAGCGCGTGACCTTGCCCTTGGTGCGCAGGTCTTCCATCACGTGCTTCGCCATGTTCGCCGGAATGGCAAAGCCGATCCCGATGTTGCCGTCGGAATTCGACATCATCTGCGAGTTGATGCCGACGAGCTCGCCCTTCATGTTCACGAGCGCGCCGCCCGAGTTGCCGTGATTGATCGGCGCGTCGGTCTGCAGGAAGTCCTCGTAGCTGCCGTCGCCCACGCCGGTCGAACGGCTCTTCGCGCTGATGATCCCCATCGTCACGGTCTGGCCGACGCCCAGCGGGTTGCCGACCGCGAGGACCACGTCGCCCACCTTGACGCCGTCCGAGTTGCCGAACGCCACGGCGTGAAAGTTCGAACCGTTCGTCTTGAGCAGCGCGAGATCGCTCGCTTTGTCGGTGCCGACGACCTTGGGATTCAGCGTGCGGCCGTCGCTGAGTTCGATGGTGATCTCATCCGCGCCGTCGACGACGTGGTAGTTCGTGAGGATGTAGCCGTCGGTCGTGACGAACACCCCGGACCCGAGGCTGCGCTGCTTGAACGAGCGCGGCTGACGCGATCCACGAGGCATCTGATCGCCGAAGAACTGGCGGAAGAAGTCGTCGTCCGGCGCCTGGAACTGCGTCGGCGACACACGCGCCTTTCCGGTCGTGCGAATGGTTACGACCGCCGGCGTCACGACGTCCACGATGTCGGCGTAGGAATCGCGACCGCCGGCGATGGCGTGCGCGATCGGCGTTGTCGCGGTGCGGGCAACGGTCTGCTCAGCCGTGGCGGCAGAGCCATGCTGCCACGCGAGCCCGGCAACGAGAAGCGTCGCGGCGACAACGGCGGTTGCCGTCCGCGCGCGGAGCCTGGTCGAGTGAGAACGAATCGCTGTCATGTGGTGTCCACTCCTCCTGAAAATCACAGGTAATTGATTAGACGGTGGACACCCTTGCCAGGCCGTTACAGCATCATTACAACGCTGTAAGGATCACGGAGAACACCGAGCCTTTCCCCGGCTCGCTGGTGACGCTCACGGTCCCGCCGTGGGCTTCGACGATGGCCTTGACCAGGCTCAAACCAAGACCCAGACCACGCTCGGAGCGGCTGGCATCGCCCCGGAAGAGCCGTTCCCAGATTCGCGGGAGCTCGTTTGGCGGAATGCCGGGGCCAGTATCGCGGACGCTGATGCGTGCATTCGAACCGTCGCGCTCGATGCTGACCTCGACGGTTCCGCCCGCCGGCGTGTACTTGATTGAGTTGTCGATCAAATTTGCGGCGACCTGCTCGAGTCGAGTCCGATCGCCGGCGACGACCGGCTCCCCTCCGCTCATCCTGAGCTTGTCGTCCCTCGACGTGGCTCGGGACGACCCTGAGCTTGTCGAAGGGTCGAAGGATGAACGAAGCGTCACGCCCTTCGCATCGGCGACGTCGCGGTAGAGATCGACCGCGCGCTCGACGACCTCCACCAGCGGCACCGCCTCGCGCTGCAGTTGCATCGCGCCGCTCTCCGCCTCGGAGATGTCCATCAGCGTGTTGAGCATGACCAGGACGCGATCGGCTTCTTCGACGCACTCGGCCAGCGCTTCGCGGTAGCGCTCCGGATCCGGCGCGCCGGATAACGCCATTTCCGCCGTGCCGCGCAGGCGCGTCAGCGGCGTGCGCAGATCGTGAGACACGTTGTCGAGCGACCCGCGCATCGCGGTGACGAGCCCTTCGATGCGATCGAGCATCGTGTTGAACAGAAGCGTCAGCTCTTCGATCGCGTCGTTCGTTCCGGCGACCGGTACACGCGAATCGGTGCGGCCCGTTCGAATGATGCGGCTCACCGTGGACGACAAACGCCGGATCGGCATGACCGCCGACAGCGTCGCCAGCCAGCCGCCCGTCAGCGCGATCGCGACAATGGACAGCGTGACGAGGCCGAGTACGGCGCGAAAACGCGCCAGCAGCGCCTTGCGCGGTTCGGAGCTCTTCCCCACCTCGACGAGGGTGCCATCGGTCAGCTGCGCCGAAGCCATCTCCAGCGTCGCCGGATCCCAACCGTCCGGCATGCTCAACAGAACGGTTTCGACACCGCGATCCACGACGCGCACGTACAAGCGTTCTGGGGCGGCCAGCTGCTCTGCGCGCACGGTTGCTGCCAGCACGCGCCCGCCGCCACGCGCGTACGCCGCCGCGTAATCTGCCAACTTGGCGCGAATGATGTCCTGGTCGCGCTGCGCCAGCGACGCCGCCGTGAGGTAGTAGGTCAGAAAGACGATCGCCATCGATCCGACGACGAAGAGCGTGGCGTACCAGAGGCCGAGCCGAAGCCCGAAAAAGCGTGGAACCGCCGACGGCGCGCTCTCGCCGTTCACGAAGAGGCCGCCTCATCATCGCGAAGCACGTAGCCAACCCCGCGCACGGTATGCAGCAGCTTCTTCTCGAACGGACGGTCCAGTTTTTCGCGCAACCGGCTCACGAGCACGTCCACGATGTTGGTTTGCGGGTCGAAAGCGTACTCGAAGACGTGCGACAGGATCATCGTCTTCGACACGACGCGCCCGGGGTTGCGCATCAAGTATTCGAGCAGTGCGAATTCCCGTGGGCGCACGTCGAGCACTTTGTCGCCGCGCGTCACACGCCGCGATAGCAGATCCAGCCTCACGTCGTCTATCGTCAGCGTCGTCGGTTCCGGCGCGCGGGTGGCACGGCGGACGAGCGCCTGCACGCGCGCCAGCAGCTCGGCAAATGCGAAGGGCTTGGTCAGGTAGTCATCCCCACCGGCCTGCAATCCGCGGACGCGATCGTCAACGGATCGTTTGGCGCTGAGGATCAGAACCGGCGTCGTAACGCCGCGGCGGCGCAGGTCGTCGATCACCGCGAGTCCGTCGCGTTTGGGAAGCATGACGTCGACGATGGCGACGTCGTACGGGTTATCGAGGGCGAGGGTCAGCCCGGCGTCGCCGTCGACGGCGTGGTCGACGGCAAATCCCGCTTCGCGCAGTCCGCGGCCGACAAAGTCCGCGATCGTGGCATCGTCTTCGACGAGCAGCGCGCGCACGAGACGATCATAAGGGTGATGGGTGCTGGGTGATGGGTGATGGGTGCCTACTCCGTTGACCAGCAGGAGTTTGGGGTGTGCAACCAGCATGTGAATGAGGGTTCGTGCGCATCGCGGCGCAGGTGCTTCACCGTCGCCCACTGCATGGGCCCGCCCATCAGCGCCTTGCCGACCTGCGCGTTCAGCGATTCGTCGCGCACGCCAACTGCGGAATAGATGGCGACGATGCCGACCGGCCGCACTGAGAGCCGGACGTCATCGTCTTTGGTGAGCAACCACGTGATCCCCTTGCCAATCGTCGGCCCCATCGGCGGCATCGTACCTGTGAGCGGCAGGATCATCCGGCCGCCCGGCGCGAGCGCGTCGAGCCAGCTGTCGAGCGGATGTGTCATGCCGGCGTTGATCATGATGGCGTCGAAGACGCCGTCCAGCGCGCCGGCCGCATCGCCCGCGCGCATATCCACCCACGGCATCGAGGCCAGGTTCTGCTGCGCGGAAGCCGCGAGCGCCGCATCCACTTCGAACGCGAGCACGCGTCCGTTCGATCCCACCGCCTGCGCCATCACCGCGGTGTAGTACCCGAGTCCACTGCCCACGTGCAACACGCGCTTGCCGGGCGCGAGATCGAGCAGGTCGAGATACACGGCGAGCGTGCCGGGTTGGCCGTTGAACAGTTGCCGCGATGCATCGATGGCGATGGCGACGTTGTGGTAGACATGCGCCGGGTTCGCATCGGGCGTCGTCCGATGCCGCGGCGCGCCGCCGACGATCGCCATCCCATCACCGGCGTCGCCGAGCACCGTCCACGGACCGGGCGAGAGGAACTGTTCACGCGGGACGGCGGCGAATGCGTCCACGAGCGCGGGTGAGCGGACATTGCAGACGGCCTGGAGCTCCTCGGCGAAGAACTGGCGTCGGAGTTCGAGATTCATGACCGGCTCCTTTTCGCGCGCGCCGGGCGCCGCGGCGCACTCGCTGTTCTCCGAGGCGCCGGAATGTCGTCGTCGGTGGCGTGCATCGCTTCGTGTTCGTGCGCGTTCTCGCGCATGAAGCGCAGGACGTCGGGCCCCAGCACCACGGGTGTGCTCGGCCGGTTCCACACGTATTGGTGGGCGCCCTGTCCGCGCGCGAGGAAGCGCAGTTCGCCCGATTCGTTGAGGCGCTTCAGGATCGTGTGGACGGCTGCGAGGTCGTTGACGTACTTCGAGACATCGAAGCCGATGCCGCGCAGGCGATCGCGGACCTCAATCGGCGTCATCGGCACGCCCGCGCCGCGCACGACGAGACGAACGGCGTCGGTGAGGCCGAGCGGAACGGTCGGTGTCAGGCCGAGCAGTTTCGAGAGGGTGCCGATGGTTTGCGCCAGTTCGGCGAGGCGGTTGTCGATGGTTTGTCGCTTGGCCCCGAGCTCCTCGTACTCGCGGGTCGCCGCTTCGAGGGCGCGGCGATAATCTTCGTGGGTCATACACCTACTTATACATTTTGTATAAGTGAGTGTCAAAAACAAGCGCGGGGACGGAGCCCCGTGGCCGCGCGGCCACAGAGCTCCGTCCCCCGCGTAGCTCCGTCCCCGTCGGCGATCAGCCCAACTCGATGTTGACGTTGCTCGAGAGCAGGTTGAGCCCACCCTTGATTTCGCACTTCGCCATCAGGTTGTTCAGCATCCCGCCGGCGACGTTCTCGAGATCCGAATCCGACAGTTCGCCTTCCTTCTGCACGTAGGGCACCACCACGTACATCGTGTCCGGCGTCTCGACCACCGACTTCACCTGCACGTTGCCGAGGCTCGAGCCGAGCTGCTTCTCGAGCACCGTCTTCGGGTCGTCGATCAGCGCCTGGCGGTATTTCGGCTGCTCCACAGCGAAGCGCGCCAGGAGATCGTGCAGCTGTCCGCGGGTCATCGTCAGAGATTCGGCCATTGTTCTCACTCCTTGTTTGGCGACGTCCTGTGTGGCGTCGCGATGTTGTTGCCCGGCGTAAGAGCATCCGCTGTGCCAGCGCGTTTCAGGCCGAATTTCGTCGAATTCGCGTGGACTCGCGCGCGAGTTCGAGTTGGAACTCCAGGCGTTGGAGCCCCGCCGCCAAGCGGCCGAATCGGGCCTCTACCTCGCGCCGGGTCGGCGTGCGATCAGCGCTGGAAGGCGTAGGAGAGCTTCACGAAGAACTGCCGATCGAGCTTCTCGAGCCGTTGGCGCTCGCTCAGTTCACGGTTGTCGCCGTAGCCGATGAACAACACCGACTGCCAGTTGATCTTGTAGGCAAAGAGCGCCGACCCACTCAGCTCGCCATCCCGCGGCTCGACCTCTGTTGGCGCCAGCAACGGGTCGCGCGTGGTGTCGATGTACTGCACGATCAGACGCGCGAACATCCGCGACGTGAACGTGTAAGTACCCTTCACGCGCGACACGCGCTGGGTCAGGAACCGCTCGCTCCCTCCCGCGGGAGCATCCACGTTGAGGAATCGCTGGTTCTGCAGCAGAGTCAGTTCGACGTGATCGGTCGGATGCAGGGTGGCGCCGAGATTCACGGTGGCGCCTCGCGCCGGCCGCGCGTTCGCGAAGTCGATGTCCGTCCCCACGTTGCCATCGGCGGTGACCGTCGAGATCACGCGCGAGGGGCTGAATCGCACGTTGTATTCGAACTGCTTGCGGCCGATGATCGCATCGCCCGCGCGCGTGCGATCGTCGAGGTACCGGAACTGCATGAAGCCGTTCAACCGCGTGTCCATGCCCACGCCAGGCTCGATCGTGCGGGTGATCAGATCGCCGTTGCGTTCGGCTTGGTAGTCCATATTCAGAAACGTGCGTGCTCGCGACAAAAAGCCCTTGGGACGAACCGTCCATCCGGCAAACCCGAACATTTCGCGGATCCCCACTTGCGGGATGAACCCGGCGTCCGCGCGAAAGCCGTCGCCGATGTCCTTGTAGAGCGCGAGCGAATCGAAGTGGGTGGTGCTGTGGTTCCAGTTCGCCGTGAGCGCGCCGCCCGAGAGCGAACGTCCGTCCCACTCGTCCGCCACGCTCGGCCGATTCGGCGTCCGGCTTTCGCTGTACAGGAGCTGCCCGGTCACCACGTCCGTCCCTGACGGCCGCCATTGAAAGTCGGGACCCACGAGCCGGCTGTGCCCTTCACCGTCCCGGTTCTCGCGATCCGTTGCGAGCATGCTGACAAACGACAGCCCGAAGTCGCGCTTCGCGCGTGCCACGAACACCGTCGAGCCGAAATCCTGCTCGGCGAACGACGACTCGTTCGGCCCCGGGACAATCGCGCTGCCACCGCCTTCGTCGTCGGCGACCAACACGGTATAGCGGATGCCGCCTTGCTTCCCGGTGACACGCCCGCCCCAGTTCGGCGAGGTGATCGTGCGCGTGTAGACCGCCTGCAGCGGCGTCTGAAAGAGATCCGCGCCTTCGAGGAAGAACGGCCGCTTTTCCGGAAAGAACAGCGCGAAACGCTCGTTCGCCGAAATCTGCGCCGTGTCCGATTCCACCTGCGAGAAGTCCGGCTTGAGCGTCAGATCGAGGGCCGTATTCGCATTCGGCGTGTACTTCACGTCGAGGCCGATGTGCGGCTTGAGATCGTCCCGCACGAGCGGTGCACCGGGCACGTCGTCGCGCGCCCGCGACACCTGGCTCGCGCTCGCGTACGGCGCGGCCACGATATGCCCGCCGCCAGGCAGGCCTTCGAGCCCGGTCAACAGGTTCTCGCGGCACACCGTGCAGTTGCCGCCGCGTGGCAGCTTCGCCGAGGTGATCTGATAGCGGTGCGTGCGCGGGTAGTTGCGGAACAGAATCACGCCCCACGTTTGCAAGTTCGTGTTCTGGTAGCGCAGCGAGGAAAACGGGATGCGCATCTCCGCCGACCAGCCGCGCGAGGTGATCTTCGTCGCCGAATCCCAGAAGTAGTCCGGCGCGCCGTTTTCGCCCGACGCGTCGTCGGTGACCGCGTCGTACTGCACGTTTCGCGCGTTCACGAAGAACTCGTTCGCGGTGCGGCCGCTGTTCAGCGCATCGATGAAGATGCCGGCCATGTCGTGGCTGTCGCCGCTGATGTTGTCGTGATCGCCGAGCGGCGCGCGGATCGTCGCGGGATTCGGATCCTCGAAGTCGAAGCCGACATAAAGAAACCGACTGTCGTAGGCGAGGTAGCCGATGCTCTTGACCGGCGGCTCCGTGTTGTCGCCGGGACTCACTTCGTACCACGTGACGACCCGCGTCGCGTCGCGCCAGCCTTCGTCGCCAAGATCGCCGTCGATCGCGATCGGAGCGGCCGCGCGCCCGATGCGAATCGTCTCGCCGGCAAGCGCCGACTGAGCGGTGGCGTTCGCTGCCACCACGAGCAGGAGGCCAGACGCGGTCGCGATGTCGCGCGCGCGACGAATCATCGAGTCCTTAGACGCCAGCGTCGAACAAGAGTTTTGCGGTACCCTAGAAATTACGGACTTTTTTCGCGTGTAGATCCGTACGAGAAGGGACACAGCCGTGAGACACGGTTCGTTGATTGCGATTCTGCTGGGGACGCTGGCCGCCTCGGCCGTTCCCGCACGCGCCATCAGCCAGACGCTCAGCCCGTATCAGCGCGGCGTGCCGACCGGCACACCGACCGCGGAACCGTTGGCGCTCACCGTCGCCGACGCCGTGAAGCGGGCGCTCGAGCACAACCTCGGCCTGCTCCTCGCGGAGGAACGCGCCGGCGAAGCGAATGGCGCTCGCCTTCGCGCGCTGAGCGAATTGTTGCCGAACAGCTACGGACGCCTCAGCGCCGCGAGCCAGAAGATCAATCTCGAAGCGTTCGGCTTTCCGCTCCCGGCTGGATTCCCAGCCGTCGTCGGTCCGTTCGGCGTCTACGACGCGCGCGTCTTCGTGTCGCAGTCGATCTTCGATCTGCACGCGACCAACGACGCGCGCAAGGAAGCGCACAACCTGCAGGCCGCGCGCTTCGACGTCAAGAACGCCCGCGACATCGTCATCCTTGTGTCCGCCAATTCGTATTCCGCGGCCATCGCGGCCGGCGCGCGGCTCGACGCGGCGCGCGCTCAAGTCGAGACGGCCCAGGCGCTCGCGCAGCAGGCGGCGGACCTCAAGGAAAACGGCCTGGTCGCCGGCATTGAGGTCCTGCGCGCGGACGTGCAGTTCGACACCGCGCGCCAGCGATTGACGGCAGCGCAGACCGATTTCGAGCGCTCGAAGCTGCAGTTGGCCAGGATTATCGGGTTACCGCTCGGCCAGGTGTTTGCGCTGAGCGATCCCATTCGCGAATCGCCGTTTCCGGAAGACATCACGCTGGAACAGGCGGTCCAGCGTGCCTACGGCGCGCGAGGCGATTACCAGGCCGCGCTCGAACGGGTCCGCGCCGCCGAGGCCAACGTGCGCGCCATCGCCGGGGAAAACAGGCCGTCGGTGCGCGTCACCGCCGACTACGGCGCCATCGGGTTGACGCCGGCGGACGCACTGTCCACCTACAACGTCACCGGGGCGGTCAACATCCCGATCTTCGAGGGCGGCCGTACGCGCGGGCGGCTGGCCGAAGCCGAAGCGGCGCTGCGCGGACGGCGCGCCGAGGCCGACGACGTAAAGGCCGGGGTGTACTACGACGTGCAGAACGCATTTCTCGACCTGAAATCCGGCCGCGAACAATTGCAGGTCGCCACGCGCACGCGCGATCTCGCCGCGGCGCAGTTGACGCAGGCACGCGATCGCTTCGCCGCGGGCGTCGCCGGCAACATCGAAGTGGTGCAGGCTCAGGAGGCCGTGGCGCTCGCCAGCGACCAGTACATTGCGGCCATCTTCACGTCAAATCTGGCGGCCGGCAATCTCGTTCGCGCGCTCGGGATGGCCGAGGACATCGCGCGTCAGTACATCGGAGGAGTTCGCTGATGGCCGCCGAATCGGGTTCCTTCACCAGCAGCCGCCAGTTCCGGATTGGCGCCGGCGTGCTCGCGCTGCTCGTCGCGGGAGGCGTGGGCTGGTGGTATCTCTCGCGCGGCACCGAGTCGACCGACGATGCGCAGCTCGATGCGCGGATGTCGCAGGTGGCGTCGCGCGTCGGCGGAACGATTGCCAAGGTCAACATCGAGGACAACCAGCTCGTCGAAGCCGGCACCGTTCTCATCGAACTCGATCAGCGCGACTATCAGGTGGCGCTCGACAAGGCACGCGCCGAGCTCGCCGACGCGGAAGCGTCTGCCGTGGCGGCGCAGAGTGCCGTACCGATTACATCGACAACGGCCGTGAGCAACGTGACCAACGCGCGCGGCGGCATCGCCCAAGCGCAAGGCGGCGTGGCCGCGGCCGAACGCGAACTCGAAGCGGCACGGGCGCGGCTGGTGTCGGTGCAGGCGCGCGCGCGCGAAGCCGACGCCAACGCCACCAAGGCGGCGCGCGACGTGGACCGGCTCCGCGGTCTGGTGGCGAAAGACGAGATCTCGCAGCAGCAGTTCGAAACGGCAACAGCCGCAGCGGAGGCGCAGAAGGCAGCGGCGGAGTCGGCGCGGTCGCAGATCGCCGAAGCGCAGGCAGGCATTCGCGTCGCCGAAAGCAAGGTTGCGCAGGCACACGCCGGCGAACAGCAAGCGCAGGCCGAGCTGAGCGCCGCCCAGACCGGACCCTCACAAGTCACGGCGACCAAGGCGCGCGCGCAGTCGGCGGCAGCGCGGGTGCAGCAAGCGAAGGCGAACGTCGAGCAGGCGGAGCTCAATCTGCAATACGCGACGCTCAAGGCGCCGGCGCGCGGGATCATCGCCAAGCGCGGGCTCAACGTGGGTCAGGTCGTGCAGGCAGGTCAACCGCTCCTCGCGATCGTCCAAATCGACGAGATCTGGGTGACAGCCAACTTCAAGGAAACGCAACTGAAAGAGATGCGCCCGGGCCAGAGTGCCTCCATAGAGGTGGACGCCGTCGGCGGTGCACCGCTCAAAGGCAAAGTGGACAGCATCGCCGGCGCGACGGGGGCACGCTTCAGCTTGCTGCCGCCCGAGAATGCGACCGGCAACTTCGTGAAAGTCGTGCAGCGCATTCCGGTCAAGATCGTGCTGGAGAAAGGCCAGGATCCCGATCACCGGCTGAGACCCGGCATGTCCGTCGAGCCGACCGTGTTCACGCGGTGACACGCCGATGACCGAGCGACAAGTCAATCCGTGGATCATCGCGATCAGCGTGATGTTCGCCACCTTCATGGAGGTGCTGGACACCACCGTGGTCAACGTGTCGCTGCCCCACATCGCGGGCAGCCTGTCGGTGACGATCGACGAGGCCACGTGGGCGCTGACGTCGTACCTCGTCGCCAACGCGATCATCCTGCCGATGACCGGCTGGCTCGCGGGCCGCTTCGGCCGGAAGAACCTGCTGATGCTCTCGGTGGTCGGGTTCACATCGGCGTCGTTCCTGTGCGGTCTCGCACCGAACCTCGCATCGCTCGTCTTCTTCCGCATCGTGCAAGGCGCCACGGGTGGCGCGCTGCAACCGTTGTCGCAGGCGGTGCTGCTCGAAGCCTTTTCGCCTCAGGATCGCGGCAAGGCCATGGGCTTCTGGGGGCTCGGCATCGTCGTCGCGCCGATTCTCGGGCCGGTGGTCGGCGGCTGGCTGACCGACAACTACAGTTGGCGCTGGGTCTTCTACATCAACATCCCGGTCGGCATCGCCTCGATCGTGATGACCCGGATGTTCATCTTCGATCCGCCGTACTTGCGGAGCGAGTCGCGGCGTGTGGACTACTGGGGCCTCGGGATGCTCACGGTCGGCATCGGTGCGCTGCAGTACGTGCTCGACAAGGGCCAGGAAGACGACTGGTTCGAGTCGACGACCATCACCGTGCTGGCCGTTGTCGCGGCCGCGACGCTCATCGCATTGATCATCCACGAGCTGACCACCGACGAGCCCGTCGTGGATCTGCGGCTGTTCAAGCAACGCAGCTATGCGGTCGGGGTCTTTCTGATGACCATCGTCGGCTTCGTTCTCTACGGCAGTCTGGTCCTGCTGCCGATCATGCTGCAGACGCTGCTCGGCTATCCGTCGCTGCAAGCGGGCATCGCGATGGCACCGCGCGGCATCGGATCGTTTTTCATGATGCCGTTGACGGGCATCATGACCGGACGTTTCGATGCGCGGAAGCTGCTGACGGTCGGCCTCCTGGTCGGCGGGGGCACCCTGCTCTGGCTGTCGGGCCTGAACTTGCAAGCGGGTTACTGGGACATCTTCTGGCCGCAGCTGATTCAAGGCGCCGGTCTCTCTCTGCTGTTCGTGCCGCTCACGACGATCGCCATGGACGGGATCCCGCGCGAGCGTATGGGTTACGCGACGAGCCTGTTCAACCTGATGCGCAACATCGGCGGCAGCGTCGGCATCGCCATCACCGGCACCATGCTGGCGCGGACCAGCAAAGCCACGACCGCGATCATCGGCTCGAACGTCACGCAGTACGATCCGGCGACGCAGATGATGCTGGCCCAGATGAAAGGCGCGTTCATGGCCGCCGGGGCTGACGCAGCGACGGCCACCTCGCGGGCCTACGCGGCGATGTCAGGCCTCCTGGCGCGTCAGGCGACAATGGTCGCATTCGTCTACATCTTTCAGACACTCGGGATCGTCTTCCTCGCGCTCATTCCGTTGGTGCTGCTGATGAAGCGCCCCCGCGGCGCAGGCGCAGCGGCGGGAGCACACTAAGTGCGAATCCGGCTCGCGATCCTCACGGCATTGACGATGGCGAGCGCAGGTGTCGCGGCGCAGGATACGTCGCGCCCGTCCTTCGCCGACTTTCTTGGCGGCGTCAAAACGGAAGCCCTGTCGCGCGGAATACGCCAGGAGATCGTCGATACGGCACTCGCCATCGACGAACCGCTGCCGATCGTCATCGAGCGGGATCGTGCGCAGGCGGAGACGGTGCTGTCGCTCGAGACCTACCTCGCGCGACGGCTGACGGTGAAACGCATCCGCACCGGCCGCGAAATGCTTGAACGCCATCACGACGTGCTCGAGCAGATCGCGGCGAAGTACGGTGTGCCGCCGAGCATTCTCGTCGCCGTCTGGGGCGTGGAGTCGGACTACGGCCGGTTGAGCGGCATCCGGCCGACGATCACCGCGCTCGCCACGCTCGCGTGGGATCCGCGCCGATCGTCGTTCTTTCGCAGCGAGCTGTTCGATGCGCTCGAGATCCTCAATCGCGGCGACATCGAGTTCAGCCGGATGAAAGGCTCCTGGGCCGGCGCCATGGGCCAGCCGCAGTTCATGCCGTCGAGCTATTTGAAGTTTGCGGAGGATTTCGACAGCGACGGCCGCAAGGACATCTGGACGAACCTGCCGGACGTGTTCGCGTCGATTGGGAACTACCTCAAAGGCCACGGTTGGACCGCCGGAGAATTGTGGGGACGCGAGGTGACGACGAGCGCGGACGTGTCGCGGCACATCGCGCGCGAGGTCGAGCATCGCGATGGACGATGCCAGGCCATCCGCGACATGACGGTGCCACTGCCGCTCGAGCGATGGCAGGAGCTCGGCGTGCGGCTCCCGGGCGGCAAGGCGCTGCCGAAGGCCGATGTTCAGGCCTCGCTGGTGTCCGGTTCGACACGGCGCTTCCTTGTCTACCGCAACTACGACGCGCTGCTCGAATACAACTGCGCAAACCCGTATGGGCTTGGCGTGGCGCTGCTCGCCGATCGGATCGCCTCTCCGACGCCGCCGCCACCAGAGCCGAAGAAGAAGCCCGCGCCGGCGAAGAAAAAGAAAGCGCCGCCGCGCAAAAAAAAGTAGCGCGAAGGCTTCAGCCGAGCGTCTATTCCGCGCGCAGCGCCGCGATCGGATCCACCGATGCCGCCCGCCGCGCGGGAACATATGTGGCCATGAACGCGACCGCGAACATCGCTGCCGCTGTCGCGGCGAAGGTGATCGGATCGTTCGCGGTGACGCCAAACAGGAGCCCGGACACCACACGGTTCAACGCGAGCGCGCCGACAGTCCCCGCCGCCACGCCCGCCAGCGACCAGCCCATGCCTGCCCGCACGACCAGACCGACCACATCCGCGCGTGTCGCGCCAAGCGCCACGCGGATGCCGATCTCGCGCGTCCGCTGCGCGACGCTGTAGGTGATGACGCCGTAGACGCCAATGAGCGCGAGCGCGACGGCGAGACCGGCGAAGGATGCGAGCAGCGTCATGTTGAAACGACGCTGCGCCGTGGACGCCGCCAGGACGTCGTCGAGCGTCCGGACGCCGGTAATGGGCTGATCCGGATCGATCGACCACACCGCCTTCTGAATGCTCGCCACGAGGGCGTACGGATCGCTGTTCGCGCGCACCGCCACAGCCGCCAGCCTGACCGGATAGGCGTCGGTCTGCGCCGCGGGCAGGTAGACCTGCGGCGTCAGCTTCGCCTCTTTTCCATCCCGCCGCACTTCCCCGACGACGCCGACGATGGTGATGGCCGGCGCGCCGGGACCGCCGCGCGTGATCTGCTGGCCAATCGGATCGCGATCGCCGAGGTAATCGCGGACGAGCGTTTGGCTGACGACGGCAACATGCGCCGAGCCGTCGCGGTCCGCGCCGCCAATGAGCCGTCCCCGAACGAGTGGCATGCCGAGCGCCGCGAAATAATCGGGACTGACCGCCTGGAAGTCGGCTTCGAGCATCTCGCCAGAACCGCCGACCACGCTGAATCCGCTCCCCCATCCACCGCGCATCGGGAACTGATTGGCGAAGGCAACGTTCCGAACGCCGGGAATCGCGCGAATCCTCGGCGCCAGCGTTTCGAAGAACGTCGCGCGCGTGCGCTGGGTCGTGTATTTCGAGTCCGGCAGCCGAACAAGCAGCGTGAGTACCCGGTCGGTTTCGAATCCCAACTCTATGGCGTTCAGATGGATGAGACTGCGCACGAGCAGCCCGGCGCCAATGGCCAGCACCAGCGCCGCCGCAATCTCGGCGGCCATCAGCACACCACGCCACCGCATGATCGCGCGAGAGCTCGACGCGTTCGCGTCCGTCGCTCGCAACGTCGCGGACGATTCGCGCCGCGATGCCTGGATCGCCGGCAGCAGCGCCGCGAGCAGGCCGCTGGCAATCGCCAGCGCCGCCGTGACACCCATCACGCGCGGGCTGATCGGCAACTGGCCGAGGCGCGGAATGGATGCGGGCGCCATGGCGATGAGCGCATCCCGCGTCCACAGGCCGCACACGAGACCCGCTGCGCCGCCCAGCGCGGCCAGTGTCAGTCCACGCGTCATCAGATCGACCGCGATCTGCCGTCGCGTCGCGCCGAGCGCCATGCGAATCGCCATTTCATGCCGCTGCCCGATCGCGCGCACGATGAGCAGGTTCGCAAGGTTCACGCACGCCACCAGCAGCACGAAGCCGACCGCGCCGAGCAGCACCAGCAGCGATGTGCGGACGTTGCGGACGATGTCGTCGCTGAGCGCCGCGATCCGCGCGCGCGTGCCGGTGTTGGTGTCGGGATACTGGCGCTCGAGACTCGTGGAGACGGCCAGGAGATCGGCCTGCGCCTGCTGCACGGTGACACCGTTCTTCAGCCGGCCGACCACACGGATCTCGTGATCGCCGTGGTTCTGGAGGAGTTCGTGGGGGTAGGCGGCGGGCACGAAGAAGGCGATCGTCGTGGCCGTGCCGATCTGGCTGACCGGCTGAAACGAGGGCGGCATCACGCCGACGACGTCGCACGGTTCGCTGTTGAGCGTGATCGTGCGGCCGACGATGGATCGATCCGCACCGAATCGCGAACGCCACAGCGCATCCGAAAGGATGACCACATGTTCGTGGCCGGGTCGATCGTCGTCCGGCAGGAACGATCGCCCAATCGCGGGCGCGACACCCAGCACGTTGAACAGATTCCACGTGATCGCCTCGCCGACGAGTTGTTCGGGCGGGCCGGCTTTGGTCAGGCTCTTCGACGTCGTGTCCACACCGGCGAGACCATCGAACGAACGCGTGTCGCGAACGTAATCGACGAGATTGGCGGGCGCGACGGTGCTCCGGACGCCCTGCCGCCGATCGTTCGTTTCCCACAATGAGATCAGCCGGTCGGGAGCGGAGTACGGCAGGGGCCGCAGCATCACCGCATCGACGACGCTGAACACGGCGGTGTTGGCGCCGATACCGAGGGCGAGCGTCGCGACCGCGATTGCCGTGAACCCCGGCGACCGGCGCAGCATCCGGAGCGTGTAGCGCAGGTTCTGGACGAGCATGCGTCGCCTCCTATGCGGTGACGAACGATAATAGAACCATGGGACCTGCTGAACTCGACGATCGCGGCATTGTCACACCCTGCCCCTCTTGCGGGCAACGCAATCGGTTGGCGTACGAACGGCTTGGTGATGAGGTTCGCTGCGGCAAGTGCAAGCACGGGATTAGCGCCCCCAATCAGCCGATCGAAATCACATCCACGCCGGACTTCGATCGTCTGGTCGCCAAGGCCTCGCTGCCCGTGGTCGTCGACTACTGGGCACCCTGGTGCGGCCCGTGCCGCATGGTCGCGCCTGAGGTGCAGAAGGTCGCCGCTCGTCAGGCCGGCCGCGCGATTGTCGTCAAGGTGAACACGGACCAACTCGCCGACCTGGGACAACGCTTCAACATCCGCTCGATTCCGACGCTCGCCGTCTTCGCCGGCGGACGAGAGATCACGCGCCTGTCGGGCGCGCGTCCCGCGGAAGAGATCGAAGCGCTCGTCGCACAGGCGATGAATCCCACTCGCGGCTGAGCGCGGAGCGGCGCCGCCAGCAGACGGTCACCCGGCAACGAGCATCCGTCACCGCCGGCGTCCCTTCCGGCTCGATCCCACGGCCGTCCGGATGCATTACCCACCGATGTGACGACTCTCAACTCGCACATCCACGCAGTGGGCATGCCGGAGCGCCGGCTGTCGGACCTGATCCTCTTCACCGTCACGGCCGGCGAGCTGGCGTTCCTGATCAGACTGACGCCGGAGTTCACCCCCATCGATTGGATTTATCTCTCGGGGCACGTGCTCGTGCTGGGCCTCGCGTTCACACGGCGGCCGCCCGTCGCGCAGGATCACTCGTTCGTATCCGCAGCAGCGGTGATCGGCGCGTACGCGTACCCCTACGCGCAGATGTCCTATCTGGAATTGATTCCTGGCGAGGCGGTGTCGCAGGAAGCGGGACTGGTCTTCGTCGTCATCGGTGCGTGCCTGAGCCTGGCGAGCCTCGTCAGCCTGGGCCGGTCATTCGGCGTCCGGCCCGCGCTACGCCGTCTGGCCACGAACGGCCCGTACCATTTCGTGCGCCATCCGATGTATCTCTCGTACGTGCTGAGCGACGTCGGATTCAACCTTCAGGAGTTCAACGCCGGCACCATTGCGTTGACCGTGGCCGGTTGGACGTGTCTTCTCTACCGGATTCTTGCCGAGGAGCACGTCCTGTCACGCGATGCGCGCTGGCCGGCGTTCGAGGCCGCGGTGCCCTATCGTGTGTTGCCGGGGATTTGGTGACCTACGCTGCGCTTTGCCAGACGGCGCGGCCGACGAAGAACGGTCCGAGCCTCTCCAGGTACAGCGACGTCTGCTGCGTCTTGCGCATCGTCTGCACGATCGCCGAGAGCGGATAGAGATCTTTCCCCAGCAGTCCAACGATGAAGTCGTTGTCGCTCTTGTCGAGACCGTGACACGCGAGACGGATGTCGTGCGCATAGTCGCCGGCGCCGAAGGACATGCCGATCGTGCCGTGCTCGGCGAGGATCACCCGCTGCTCTTCGGCCGCGAGCTGCGCGAACTTACCGCTGCGGCGGAGCGGATACCACACGGCCCACTTCCAGTCCGGATTGAGCACCGTGCGGCGCGGCCGGTTCAGCAGCACTTCGTCAAGATCGGGCTCGTAGCCGATCGCGTAGGTGCGGCCAAGCATCGTGTATTCCGGCTTCTGCACGAGCGCACGAAATGCCGGATCGTTCAGCATCGGACGAATGCGATCGAGAAACACAGCGGGATCTTCGGAGACTGTGAGCAGCCCAATCCCGCGCGGATCGTTGACGTCCTCGTAGAGCGCACCGGACACGCCCGCCGCGGCCGCCACATCGATCAGCGGACCGACCGCATCGCAGCCGCCGAACGCGAGGAACTGCATGAACAGCCGGCGATCGCTCCGCTGTGGCTCGCCGTTTTTCATGCCGCCTTTTTCGCTCAGATCGGGCGGCTCGGGTCCTCGTCGCGTCGCTGCGGGTGACGTCATAGGGTGAGTATAATTCGCCGCTTGACCACCTATCATCTCCGCCGCGGAACGCACGCCGACGCGGACGCGATCGTGCGCCATCGCATCGCGATGTTCACGGACATGGGCATCGCCCTCGACACGGCGGCGCTCGACCGCGAATTCCGCGCGTGGCTCATGCCGATGATGGAGCGCGGCATCTATCACGCCTGGATGGTCGAAACCGACCAGGCAGAGATCGTCGGGGGCGGCGGCGCCTCGGTGCTGCCCTGGCCGCCGGGTCCGAGCTACATGGGCACCAAGATCGCGGTGGTATACAACGTCTATACGGAGCCGGCGCATCGCCGCCAGGGCCTGGCGCGGCGGATCATGGACGCGATCCACGCCTGGTGCCGTGCGGAGGGCATCACGTCGGTCGCCCTCAACGCGAGCCGCGACGGACGGCCGCTGTACGAGTCCATGGGGTATCAGCTCCCTCCGAATCCGATGATGTTTCTCGGCCTCGGATGATGGTAGGATCTGTCGGCTCGACGCCATCTGTTGGAGACTAGAGACACATGCCGTTCATCATCACTGACCCGTGTATCGAAACGAAGGACACTGCCTGTGTAGACGTCTGTCCCGTGGACTGCATCCACCCACGGAAGGACGAAGCCGAGTTCGAGCAGGCGACGATGCTGTACATCCATCCTGAGGAGTGCATCGACTGCGGCGCGTGCGTCCCGGCGTGTCCGGTGGCGGCTATCTACGAGAGCATCGACGCAACGCCGTCGCACCAGAAGGATTTGATCGAAGCCAACGCGGTCTATCGCCTCGGCGACGCCGACGCGATGGCGCAGGCCGAAGCGGTCGTCGCCGCGCACGTTGCGGCGCAGCCCGACCTCATGGCGATCCCGGCGGCGGAGCGCCAGGCCGCTCACGCCAGATTCTGAAATTAGCTACCTGGAACGTCAACGGCATCCGGGCACGTCACGCGCAGGTTCATGAATGGATCGAGCGAGACCGCCCGGATGTTGTCTGCCTGCAGGAAATCAAGGCCACTTCCGATCAGGTGCCCACCGCGCTCTGCGAGATGCAGGGCTATTGGTGCCACTGGCATGGCGGCAAAGGCTATTCGGGCGTCGCCCTCCACATCAGCAAGACGCTCGTCGCTGATCGACCTGCCTTTTCCGTCCCAGACTTCGACTACGAAAGCCGCATCCTCACCGTTGACATCGGCGACCTGACGATCGCGTCGGTCTATGTGCCGAACGGCGGCAAAGACTTCCCCGCCAAGATGAAATTCCTCGAGGCGATGGACGCATACGCGCAGCGCATGCTCGCCTCGGGGCGGCAGCTCGTGCTCCTCGGCGACATGAACGTCGCGCGGACCGAGCGCGACGTGCACCCGAAGGAGCGCAAGCCGCGCGCGATCGGCCAGCTGCCCGAGGAGCGCGCGCTGATCGAGCGGCTGCTCAGCCGGGGCCTGGTGGACGTCGGCCGCGCGCTCGATCCCGACAACGACGATCTGTTTACGTGGTGGGCGCCGTGGCGCAACATGCGTCAGCGCAACATCGGGTGGCGGCTGGACCACGTCTTCGCGAGCGAGGCGCTGGCCGCGAAGGCAACGGCATGCCCCGTGCTGAGGGATGTGGGCACGAGCGATCATGCGCCCGTCGTTGCGACATTCGGATAATCCCAGCATCAACACAAAGGCAACCACGAAAACACGAAATCACGAAGAAGACTTCTATTGGTTGCTGCTGCTGGGTTTTGCGGCTTCGAGCGGCATGCACGAACCGACGGGGCGACGACGTCCCAACTTTAGCCATTGAGTTTTCTTTTTCGTGTTTTCGTGTTTTCGTGGTTGCATCTGTTCTGATGCCGATAGTTGTTCAGAAGTACGGAGGTTCGAGTGTCGCTGACGTGACGCGGCTCCGTCGTGTGGCCGAGCGTGTCATGCGGACGCGGAACGCTGGACACGACGTGTGCGTCGTCGTGTCAGCTATGGGCGACACGACCGACGAGCTGCTCGCACTCGCGAAGCAGGTCTCGCCCAACCCGGACCGACGTGAGCTCGACATGCTGCTCACCGCCGGCGAACGCATCGCGATGGCCCTCCTGTCGATTGCGATTCGCGAGCTCGGGGGCGACGCGATCAGCTTCACCGGCAGCCAGTCGGGCATCATCACCAACGACCGGCATGTGGACGCGCGGATCATCGAGGTCCGGCCGTTCCGCGTGCAGGACGAACTGTCGCGCGGACGCGTCGTCGTCGTCGCGGGCTATCAGGGCGTGTCGTACCGGCGGGAAATCACCACACTCGGACGCGGCGGCAGCGACACGACCGCCGTGGCGCTGGCTGCGGCGCTCGGTGCGGAGTACTGCGAGATCTGCTCGGACGTGGACGGCGTATACACCGCGGATCCGCGCGTGGTACCGGAGGCGAAGCGCATCGGATCGCTGTCGTACGAAGAGACGCAGGAGCTGGCGGAGTCAGGCGCCAAAGTCCTCAACGCGCAGGCCGTGGAATTCGCAAAAGAGCGCGGCATCGCGATCTACGCGCGCGCGACAGCCTCGGCGCTGCCCGGCGCCGATCCGACGGCAGACGGCACAGTGGTCCGCCGCAACGCGCCGCGCGCGCCGGGAACGGTCGCCGGCGTCGCCAGCGAGCGAGAGGTATTGGTCCTCTATTCGAACGCCGCGTTCGACGACGTCCTGACGTTTCTGGACGAGCGCGCGGTCGGCGGCAAACAACTGCACGTCGGCGAGAGCCGCCTCGCGCTCGTGGTCTCGCGCGAAAACCTGCATCAGGAAGATCGCGTGCGCGCCGACCTCGCGACACGCTTTGGCGATCGTGTCCGCCTCGTCGACACGCTCGGCGCGGTGAGCGTCGTCGGCGCCGGCATCAACGCATCGTTCGAGAACGTGCGCCGAGGGACGACGGCGCTGGCCGACCGCGGAATCACCTCGGACGCCCTTGCGACCTCATCATTCCGGATCACCTGGCTGATCGATCGCGCGCGGCTGGACGAAGCGGTGCGGCTGCTGCACAAGACGTTCATCGAGACAGCGCCCGCGCTCGTGCCGTGACATTTCAGATTGCAGATTTCAGAATTCAGATTCTCGAAATCAAGAAATCAATCTGAAATCTGAATTCTGAAATCTGAAATACAGGCTACTGCTTGCACTCAGGCGACACCGCGCGCGGCTTGCGCACGTTCCACATGTCGACGAGGCGCTTCAGTTCCTTAATCGGCTCGGGGTTGTCATCAACCTGCAGCCGCAGCACGGTGTCGTTGTGGAGCCAGACGCCGCAATTCTTTTTCACGATGACGAGCGCGGCTGACTGCTGTCCACGCGTGTCACCGCCACCTGCCTGCCCGCCTTCGAGCGCGGCGACGAGCCGCTGCGACAGGTGGCCCTTCGTGTTTTCGAAGCGCTCCACCATGTTGTCCACCACCGCTGGCCCGGCGAGGATGTTGCCCTGCGCGGTGCAGAACGTGCCGCTCTTGTTGCCGGCCCACGTCGTTGCCTTCGGGCCCGTGTACGCGGCGTATTCACCTTTCAGGTTCATGACCGCGAATTGACGTCCCTGCTTGGACCAATTCTCCGGCAGCGGATCGGGATCTTCCTGCAGAATCTGCTTGATGATCGCGTCGGGCGCCATGCCGCGGCGCAGAAGCGTCAACGCCTTCGGCCCGTAGCCGACGTCCACGATCGCCTGCGTCGCGGCGACGCCGAGATCCGCATCGGCCCACAACACGCCGTTGCCCACCGAGAACACGCGCGATTGCACCGCGCCGCCGACTTCGCCGGTGGCGGGGTCGTAGCCGAGGATCGAGAACGTCCCCGTTTCCCAGAGTGGCTCGTCCGTCGACAAGCTCCGGACGAGCGTCGTCCGCGACCACGGCCCGAGCGTCACCGCAGCCAGCACGACGAGCGTGAGCAGCGTCCTTCTAACTTCTAACTTCTTCCTTCTCATTTCTCACTTCTCATCTCGAGCACCCGCCTCCCCACGTACTCACCATCACGTCCACCTTCTTCGGCGTGATCTCCAGCACGGCGTATCGTTCGTGATCGCCGCCTGAGAACTGCGCCAGCCAGAACAGCCGATCGCCGGTTCGCATCACGCCGAGCGGCAGCATGTAGCTCGCGCCGAACCGGGTGCACGGCAACACGTCCACGGCCGTCAGGAGCGATCGGAACGTGTCACCCTCGCGCACGAACCAGCCAGTGCCGAACGCCGTCGCCGCGCACTCACCCGGCGCCATCCCGAACAACCGGTACAAACGCGTCGCCTCGATGTAGTAGTACCGCGGTGACGTGCCGAACGCGTAGGCCGCTTCGATCGTCGGATCGGCGACCTCGCGCGCGCGGCGGTTCAATGGATGGCGGCCGCGATTCGCCGTTTGGTTCTCGGCCTCGTTGAAGGCGGTCCGCAGGACCGGCAGCAAAGGGTCGAGCTCGATCGCGGTCACAACGAGCGGCTTGGCTGTTTCCACGTGCTGCGGTGGCGAGATGGCGAGGCCGTCCTTCGGATACGGCTGCTCCAGATCCGACGGAATGATTTCTGTCGTCTTGTAGTCCGTGCGCAGCGCGAGGTGCCGCGCACAGTGGACTTGCACCCAATCGGGTTGCGTCACGCGAACGTCGCGAGGCTTTGCATCGACCCAGGCCTGCCACGCGTCGAGTGGCCTCTCGAGCGGTCCCCACCACCGCTTCGGCACGCTGTCGAGCGTCGCCGGCACCACGACGTTGAAGTCTGGAGCGGGCCAGGCATTGCGCCACCGCCGGCCGTCGAAGGTGGCAAACGGAATGAGGATGCCGTCGCGTCGCAAAACGCCGACGCTGAATGCGTCGCTCGGCGTGGCGGCCGCTGCAACGAGCGCGGCCGTGCCGACGACCGCCGCACACAGCCAGGCGGTTTTCGCCGTCACAGGCGGGGAGTATACTCCGCGATTGAGACGCGGAGGCACCCATGACGGCCATGACGCACACCGATCTCCGGGCATTTGTGGACCGCTACGTCAAGGCGCAGCAACGCCGCGATCCCGCCGAGCTCGCCACCTTCCACAGCGTCGACGGGATCGTCGAAAGCCCGATGTACGGCACGCTGGTTGGCCGAGCGGCGATCGAGGAGGCGTATCGCGCCTTCTACAAGTCGTTCCCCGACGCCTCGTTCGAGCTCGAGGACATGATCCTCGAACCGCCGAACATGGCCGTCTTCGCAACCGTGACCGCGACGCACGTCAACGAGTTCTTCGGGCTGCCCGGCACGAACCGGCGGATCGATTTCCGCGGTGCCCGGCTCGTGCAGTTGGATGGGGATTTGATCGTGCGGGAGCGGCGGATTTACGACTTCACCGGCATTCTCGTGCAGGTTGGGGTTCTGCGCGCGAAGCCGGCGAAACCTTGAGGATGGCTCATGGCGTATGGCAAATGGCTAAACGTTGGGGTTAACCCCGCTGTTTAGCCATCAGCGATCCAGCCATCAGCCATATCGCGTTACTGCTGTCCGGCAGTTGTCGGCGGCGGCGCGTCGATGCTGAACGTCATCCCGGTGTACATCATCTCTTCCCAGGTCTGATCGCCCCAGTAGACGTCCTTCGTCGGATCCGGATTCGACTTGTTCGCCTTCGAGTTGTCGTACCACGCCGTCGCGTGGATCTTCGTGCCCTTCGGCAACTTCAGCGGCTGCTTGAAGACGTAGTCGGTCTGCCAGTTGAAGTCGTACTTCGGCACGCCGAGGATCGTCTCGGTGCGGCCATCCGGGTACGTCGCTTCGTAGTTCCAGCGGATGCCGCGCACGTGGGTGTGCGGCAGCAGGCTCCAGATCGTGACCGGCTGGTTGATTGTCATCTCCGCGTCAACGCGCTGATCGGCCGCGCCCGGCGGAATATGCAGGCTGCCGTTGACGATTGACGCGAAGCGGACTTCCGTCTGCGGCCGCGTCTTGGCGAACTTCACGCCCACCTTCGTGCGATCCGTCGTCGGCTTCCCCGCCGGCGTGTAGTGCATCTGAAAGATCAGCGTCGTCCCAGCCGGGAGCTTCATGCCCGTGCCGTCCTGGTAGACGCGCACGAATTGACCCGGCGCGAAGCCGCCGATTGCGGGACCCATGCGCCGCGGCGCGGGCCGATCGCTTGGACTCGCGGGCTTGCGCTGATCCTCCGGCAGCGGAGGCCCACCGGTCTGCCCGGCGGGAATGCGCGTCATCGCCTCGTCGGCGAACGTAAACAGCGGCACCTGCATCGGCCGTGGTGCGGCGTTCGCGGCTGGCGGCGCAGCGGGTGGTGCGGCGGCGCCGGCAGGCGGCGTCGGCGGCGCGGGCATCTGGGCGTAGACGATCACGTGATGCAGGATCTTCGGATCGCCGGCGCGGACTTCGATCGACTGGATGAACTTGTCTTCCGTGAGGTTCGTCGGCACCAGGAAGTACTGATACGCGACCGTGCCGTCGGCCGGAATCGGGTAGTCCTCCTGCATGCTGAACACGGCGTCCGGCGTGCCGAGCAGCCATTCGCTTTCGTACTTCGGCGTCGGCGGCATGTCAGCGGGCTTGCCTTCGGGCGCGCCGCCATTGCCCCACGCGACGAGCGTCGCTTTGTCCGTGTCGGACAGCCGGCGATCGTTCAGGAACTCGCCATGCGACGGATCGGCATGCCACGGCGGCATCGCGCCCTTCGCCACCTGCGTGGCAATCGACTTCGCCCACGGGCGGGCGTCCTTGTACGTCAAGAGCGACATCGGCGCGATCTCGCCCGGACGATGGCAGTTCGTGCAGTTCTTGTACAGAATCGGCGCGACGTCCTTGCTGAACGTCGGTGTTGCCGGCGCTTGCGCGCCCAACGATGCCGACGACGCGATGGCGGCGGCCACCGCACACGCGGACACGGCAGCGGTCACAGTTCTCATGTTGGCCTCGAAAAGGGTGCTCTAAATGGTACGGGGGGTTCCAGCTGAGGTCAAGAACGACCGGCGCGTCCTCGTCAGGCGCGCGAATCGATCATGTCAACGAACGCGTCGACGAGCGCACGGTCGCGCCATCCTTTTGAGGCCTCGGAACTGAGCACGTCGAACGCTTCCGGCGCCGACCGCGCGGAGTGGTACGGCCGCTCGGAGGTCAGCGCGTCGTACACATCGACGACGCCGACGATTTGCGCGAGCAGCGGCACCTCCGTGCTGCGCAAGCCGTCGGGGTAGCCGGTGCCGTCGAGCCGTTCGTGGTGATGGCGAACGATCGGTCGCACGTTGTTCAACGATCGAAGGCCCGCGCACAGGGCGTCGCCGACGATGGGATGTTCGCGCATGACGCGCGACTCCTGCTGGTCGAGCTTCCCGCCTTTCAACAGCACCGAGTCGGGCACCGCAATCTTGCCGATGTCGTGAAGGAAACCGCCGCGCTCGAGCGCGCCCAGGTCGGTCTCGTCGAGGCCGAGCGAACGTCCGAGGGAGGTTGCATACGACGCGAGACGTTCGCAGTGTCCCTGCGTCGTCGGGTCGCGCGCTTCGATGGTCGCCCCGAGTCCGAGAATGACAGCCTCGGCCGATTCCAACTCATCGGTGTATCGTTTGAGTTTCACTAATGACTTGATTCGTGCATGAAGTTCCATGACATCGAACGGTTTGCTGACGAAGTCGTCGGCGCCTGCGTCGATGCCGGCGAGCCGATCGTGCCGGTCCGTTTGCGACGTGACGATGACCACCGGAATGAAGCGCGTCGTCGGCTGCTCTTTCAGCCTGCGGCACACCTCGAAGCCGTGACCCCTCGGGGCGACGAGATCCAGCACGACGAGATCGGGCGGATTCGAGGCGCACGCCGAGAGGACGTCGTCCGCGGTGGTGACGATCGAGACGTGATGGCCCTCGCGCAACAGCAGGCGCTTGAGGAACCGCGCGCTGATCTCGTCGTCGTCAGCGATGAGAATGGACGCCGGTGCGGGCACGAGTCTGCCATAAAGCCTCAAAATACGCGCCCCTTGGCGCGGCTCAACTGTTCCGGGTTACTCTGGATCCGACGGAGGTCGCATGCGCGCATTCCTTACGCTAATTACCGTAACTGTCGTCACGACCACACTCATTGCTGACGTCTCGACATCGCAGCGCAGACGCATCGAGGACGCGGCCGCCGTCCTCAAGGAGATTCACGCGGTTCCAGACAGGGACATCCCAGCGGAACTCTGGGACAGGGCGGCATGCGTGATCGTCGTGCCCAGCTTGAAGAAGGCGGCGTTCGTGATCGGCGGCGAATACGGCAAGGGTCTGATGAGCTGCCGTCGCGACAACACCTGGAGCGCACCGATCTTCATGCAGGTCGGCAAGGGCAGCTGGGGATTCCAAATCGGCGCGCAGTCGATCGACCTCGTGCTGCTCGTGATGAACGAGCGCGGCACCCAGAAAATGTTACGGAACAAAGTCACGCTCGGCGCGGAGGCGTCCGTTGCCGCCGGACCCGTGGGCCGCGACGCCCGGGCCGCCACCGACGCGCAGATGAAAGCCGAGATCCTCTCCTACTCGCGCACGCAGGGACTCTTCGCCGGCATCAACATTTCGGGCGGCGTCGTGAAGTCGGCCGACGAAGATAACGAAGACTTGTACGGCCCGAACGTGGTGCCGCGCGACGTCGTACTCGGGGGCACGATCAGTGCCCCAACCTCGGCCGAGCCGTTCATGATCGCGCTGCGGCGCGCACCGTAGTTCGGCATCTACTCCACTTTTGTCGGCCATACGCGGCCTCATCAGGTCAGCAGTAGTCGTCTGTTCTGGGCACAGAGCGTGCAGGAACTGACGGCTGAGTGACCAAGGAGGCAATCCCATGCGTGTGTTGATGAAAGCAGCGTCGTGCGCGGCGCTCGCGGTTCTCATTGCGGCACCGGCCGGTGCCGATCAGTGGAACAAGAAGACATTCCTGACCTTCAGCGGACCTGTCCAGGTCCCTGGTGTGACGCTGCCGGCCGGCACGTACACCTTCAAGCTCGCCGACCTGACCGGCAACCGCCACGTGGTCCAGATCTTCTCCAAGGACGAGAAGAAGATCTTCACGACCTTGATGGCGATTCCGGACCAGCGACTCGAGCCGAGCGACAAGCCGGTGGTGCTCTTCTCGGAGCGCGCGGCTGGCACGCCGCAGGCGATCAAGGCGTGGTTCTATCCTGGTGAAACGATCGGCAACGAATTCGTCTATCCGAAGAGCCAGGCGATCACGATCGCCAAGGCGACGCACCAGAGCGTGCTCGCCACCAACGACAGCTCCACCGACGCCGAGCACATGAAGACGGCGGAAATTGGACGCGTCGACGAGAACGGGCAGATGTCGGACAGCAGCGCTGCCGCGCCGACGACGACCGCGCCGGGGCCCGCGCCATCGACGACCGCCTCGAACCGGAACGACGTCGCATCGACCGGCACGGCGGGTCGCGCCCGCACTGAACTGCCGCGGACGGCGAGCAATCTTCCGCTCGTTGGGCTGATGAGCGTTCTCGCGCTCGCGGCCGGCCTCGCGGTCCGGCGCCATCGTCTCGCGGACGTGGCGTAACGTAGAAGTCAGGTGGGTCGGGTGGGCCTAGTAGGTCGGGTGGGTCTGACAAGTCGCGCGGGCCTGGTGGCTCTGTGCCTTTCCCTACCCGCCCTACCTGACCTACCCGACCTACCTGCCCTTCCAGCCCCGCAAGAGCTCACCTTCCGCGCAACCTCGTCCGAGCTCGTCGTCCTTCCCGTCATCGTCAAGGACAAGCAAGGCCGCTACATCTCCGATCTTCGGAAGGAGCGCTTCGTCGTCTACGACAACGCGCGGCGCATGCCGATCGAGCTCTTCACGAACGAAGACACGCCTATCACCGTCGGGCTGATCGTCGACTCGAGCGGCAGCATGCACTCGAAATTGAGGGAGGTCGTCGCCGCAGCGCTCGCCTTCGCCAAGTCGAGCAACCCCAACGACGAGCTCTTCGCGGTGCGCTTCAACGACGACGTGCGGGAGGCGGTGCGCGATCGGCGCTTCCTTCTCGCATCCGACCTCGCGGATCTGGAATCGGCGATGTTGTCGCTCGTGCCGCAGGGCCGGACCGCGCTCTACGACGCGCTGGTCGCCGGGCTCGATCACCTCGACGAAGGCACCCGGCCGCGCAAGGCGCTGGTAGTGATCAGTGACGGCGGCGACAACGCCAGCAATGCGAAGCTCGAGACCGTCCTCGCGCGCGCGCGGAAATCGAACGCCATCATCTACACGATTGGCATTTACGACGCCGACGAAACCGACAAGAACCGCGGCGCGCTGAAGGCGCTCGCGCACGCCAGCGGCGGCGAACGCTTCGAGCCCGACTCGCCCGGCGAGTTGTTGCAGGTCTGCCAGCGCATCGCGCGCGAACTGCGCAGCGGCTACACCCTTGGCTACGTGCCGCCCGACCGCGACGGGCTCTTCCATCGCGTGCGCGTCGTCGTCGAACCCGACGCGAAACTGCAAATCCGCACGCGCCCCGGTTACTTCGCGGCGGCGTCTGCCTCCGGTTCCCGACCATGACTCAGGTCCGCGTGCTCCATGTCGTCGAATGGCTGCTCATCGGGATCGGCACCGCGCTTGGCGTGTGGTGCGCCTGGGTGCTGATCGAAGCCGAATACACGCGTCGGATGCCGATACCTCCGCCGCTGACGATCACGCAAACGGTGCCAGACGACGCGCGGTCGTCGCCGAGCCTGCCAGGCGACGCGGGATCATCACCGGCGCTGAAGTCGTCGCCTAGTGCGGCCGCCGTCCCGCCCCCAACACGAGGCAGCTGGGTCGCACGGCTCGAGGCGCCGACCGTCAAAATGCAGGCGACCGTGCTCGAGGGCAGCGACGATGGGACGCTGAACAAGGGAGCCGGCCACATCGAGGACACGCCGTTTCCGGGACAACCCGGCAATATCGGCATTGCCGGGCACCGCGACACGACATTTCGCCCGCTGCGGAACATTCAGGTCGGCGATCCGCTCAACGTGACGACGCGCGACCGCATTTATCGTTTCCGTATCACCTCGACCAGCATCGTTGGGCCGAAGGACGTGCACGTGCTCGATCCGACGCAGCAGCCGACGCTGACGCTGGTCACCTGCTATCCCTTTGAATACATCGGCCATGCGCCTCGCCGGTTCATCGTGCAGGCGCGCCTGGAACAGGAAGAACTGCGCACCCCCTAACCGGCGTGCTATCCTAGCGAGCGCATGCATCAGGACGATTTCGGCGACGTTCCCGTTGCCGATCCGCCTCCAGCCGACGCTTCGTTCGCACCGCCATCCGAGTTGCAGCTCGCGTATGCCGACGCCGCCGCCCCGGTTGCCGAAGCCCTGGTCCCCGCCGGCACCGTGCTGCCGGCCGAATTGCCGCCGGTGCAGGAAATCGCGACCGAGCCGCGAGAGAGCGTCTGGAAACGGATGGGGCGTGAGGTTGTGGCCGGCGTGCAGACGTTGATTTCAGCCGCCGTCTACGCCACGCTCATCGTCACGTTCGGTTTCCAGGTGGCGCGCGTGGACGGGCTGAGCATGGCGCCCACGCTCGAAGATCACGATCGGCTGATCGTCAACAAGCTCGTCTACGAGCTCGGCGACCCGCGGCCCGGCGACATCGTGATGCTTTACTACCCGCTCAATCCCGAAAAAATGTTCGTCAAGCGGGTGATCGCGCGCGAGGGCGACACGGTGCGGATCGTTGACGGCCGCGTCTACGTGAACGACGTTCCGCTGCACGACGACTACGTCCCGCTCGAGTTCCGCAGCCACGACGATTGGGGCCCGCAGGTGATTCAGCAGGGCTACTACTTCGTGATGGGCGACCACCGGAACAACAGCTCCGACAGCCGCCACTGGGGCCCCGTGCCGAAGAAGTACATCGTCGGCAAGGTGAAGGTGCGCTGGTGGCCCCTCCAGGAAGCGCGGATCTTCTAGACCACCGTAGGGGCCGACCCATGTGTCGGCCCAGGGCGGACACGCGGGTCCGCCTCTACAAGTTGTTTCTCGTGCTCTTCTCTCAGCTTGTACTTCTGAATCTTTCCTGACGCCGTCATCGGAAAATCCGGCACGAATCGCATATACCGAGGCACCTTGAACTTCGCGAGCGCCGCCGCGCACCACTGCGTGAGCTCTTCTACGAACGTGGCGTCCGGCTTCAACCTGACCATCTCGGGCTTCAGCCGTACCGCGGCCGCAACAGCCTCGCCGAAAAACGCGTCCGCGACGCCGTAGACGTACGCGTCGGCGACCGCGTCGTGCTCGCGGAGACGGTCTTCGATCTCTTTCGGCGCGATGTTTTCGCCGCCGCGAATGATCAGATCCTTGATGCGGCCCGTGATGCGGACGTAGCCATCGGCACCGATGCTCGCTTCGTCGCCGGTGTGCAGCCAGTTGTCGGCATCGATGGCGGCTCTCGTCGCGTCAGGATTGTTGTAGTACCCCTTCATCACGACGTAGCCGCGACAGCACAACTCCCCGCGCCCGCCGACCGCGCGTTCGGCCCCGGTCGCGGGATCCACGATCTTCACCTCGAGCCCGTCCAGCACCAGCCCGACTGTCTGCGATCGGTGTTCAACCGACGCGTCACGCGGCGTCATCGTGATGCCAGGCGACGACTCGGTCATCCCGTATGCGATGGTGATTTCGGGCAGGTGCATCTCGGTCATGACGCGCCGCATCAGCGGCTCCGGGCACAGCGCGCCCGCCATGACACCGGTCCTGAGCGACGTCAGATCGAACCGCTTGAACTCCTTCGACTCGAGCTCGGCGATGAACATCGTTGGCACCCCGTAGAGCGCTGTGCACCGCTCGCGATCGATCGTCTCCAGCACCTTCACCGGGTCAAAGGCTTCCACCACACAGAGGCATGCGCCGTGCGTGTACGCGCCGAGGACGCCAATCACGCAGCCGAAGCAGTGAAACAGCGGCACGCAGAGGCAGAGCCGATCCGCAGGCGTGTACCCGAGACCTCCGCCCAACTGATAGCCGTTGTTGACGATATTCCGGCTCGAGAGCATGACGCCCTTGGGAAAGCCAGTCGTGCCGGAGGTGTATTGCATGTTGATGACATCGTCCAGCCCGATGCGCGCGCTCTCGGCGTCGAGCTCGGCCTCGCTCACCTGTTCCGCCTTCGCGCGCAGATCCGCGTACGGCATGAAGCCATCGGGAGCGGCGTCCCCGATGAAGATTCGCCGCTTCAGCGTCGGGATGCGACCGGTGGTCGCGCCGACTTCGACGAGCGCGTCGACATAGTCCACGTCCTTGAAACCGCGGATGGTGATGATCGTGGCGGCTTCGCTCTGGCGCAGCAGGTAGTCGGTGTCGCGCGCGCGCAGCGACGTGTTTGCCGTGACGAGAATCGCGCCGATCTTCGCCAGCGCAAACTGCAGCACCACCCATTCGGGAACGTTAGTGGCCCAGACGACCACGCGCTCACCTCGTTCGACGCCGATCCCGCGCAAGCCGCGGGCAATCGTCCGCGCCTCGCGCTCGAGCTGATCAAATGTGTAACGCGGACCGCCCACGTAGACGAGCGCCTCGTTCGACGGCAGCGCGCGTGCGAGTTGTGTGAGCAAATCGCCGACGGTGACGTCGCTGAAGGGAGGCTGCGGCATGACGCGCGATTGTATACTGGTCGGCGTGGCCCCTTCGTGCGCGGTATTGATCGCTCCTACGAATTTGTTATCTCCTTTTACTCAACGTGCGGCGCTGCCGGATGCCGAGGTGCTCGGCTTCGCCGACACCGATGTGCTCCGCGCGCTGGAAGCCATCACGGCGCGCAAGCCGCGCCTGGTGGCCCTCGAACGTCTGTTTGCGGCGACGCCACGCGGCACGGCGCTGATCAACCGCATCAAGGCGGATCCGTCACTCGTCCAGACTGAAATTCGCGTCCTCTCGCACGACAGTGATTACAGCCGGGTGCTGCCGCGTGGCCCGGCGACGCCGGTGCCCGCTGCGCGCGCTGGCGACGCCGACGGGCTGGAGCCGATCGAGCGGCCACAACCGCAGGCCGCGGCCGTGAACACCAGTGCACCGGAACCGGCCGCGCACGTTGAAGAAGCGCCACCTGCGGCGTTCATCGAGGCGCCGTGGCGCGGTGCGCTCGATCAAAAGGGCACGCGCCGCGCGCCCCGCTACCAGATCGCGCACAAGCTCGAAATCCTGATCGACGGGAACCCGGCCATGCTGCTGGATCTGTCAACCTGCGGCGCGCAGGTGATCTCGCCGACGATTCTCCGGCCCAATCAGCGCGTCCGGATGGCGCTGACCGACGACGCCGGCGTGATCCGCTTCAACGCGTCGATCGCCTGGGCGGCGTTCGAGATTCCGCCGCAGATCGGTCCGCAGTACCGCGCCGGCATCGACTTCGTCGACGCCGACCCCACGGCGGTTGAGGCGTTCTGCGCGCGCCATCGCGCCTGATCGATCCATGCCAGTCTCGACGACGAATTCGCGCGCGATTTACGACGCGTTGAAGGCGTGCGGCATCGGCCTGCTGTCGGCGCTGCCGGAAACCTGGCTGGTCCACCTCATTCGCATGGCAGAAGACGATCCCGAGATGATCCTCGTGCGCCTCGCGAAAGAAGAAGAAGGCGTCGGGATCTCCGCCGGGGCCCACCTGGCGGGGATGAAGTCGGCGATGCTGATGCAGAACCACGGCTTCCTGGCGTCGATCAACGGCATCGTGTCCTGCGCGCAGCTCTATCGGATTCCGCTGCTGATGCTCATCAGCTACCGCGGCGAATTTGGGGAGCGCGACCCGTGGCAGACCGAGGGCGGCGGTGTCACCGAAGACCTGCTGCGCGCGCTGAAAATCCCCTTCTCGTATCTCGACCGCGCGGATCACGTCGCGGCACGCATCGCAAAGGCGCAGACGCTGGCCCTGTCCTCGAACAAGCCGGTCGCGCTCCTGCTGTGCCGCGATCTGATGTGGGAGGAGGCATGACGCGCCTCGACGCGCTGAACGCCGTCTACGCCCGCCTCGAGGATCGCATCGTCGTGACGATCATGGGCGCGGTGGCTGCCGAGCTGCAGTCGATTGGCCACCGTCCGAACTTCTTCTATCTCCAGCACGCGATGGGGCTCGCCTCGTCCATGGGCCTGGGCATCGCGCTCTCGAAGCCGGATCGTCAGGTCGTTGTGCTCGACGGCGACGGATCGATTCTGATGAACCTGGGCGGCCTGACGACGCTCGCGCGCTACCGTCCGCGCAATCTCACGCACGTGGTCTTCGACAACGAAAGCCTCTTGTCGGTCGGTGGCTTCCCCACCGCCACGTCGACCGGCAGCGACATCGCGGGCATCGCCGCGGCCGCCGGCGTGCCGCGCACGGCGACCGTAACCACCATTGACGACTTCGTGCGCACGCTCGACGAGGCGCTCGCGTCGGGCGACCTGACGACGATCGTGGCGAAGGTGGAAGCGGTGGGCCCGCGCGGCTACGTCACGGATCTGGCGCTGCTCGAAAACCGGTTTCAGTTTCAGCGCTACCTGCGGTCATGACGATGTCCACAGTTCTCACGCAACTCGCGGCGGCGTTGGCGGACGGTTCGGTCGTAGTCGTGGACTTGTCGCAGCCGCTCGGGCCGGCGACGCCGGTCATCGAGTTGCCGGCGATGTTCGCAGCATCGCCGGGCGTGACGATCGACGTCATCTCGCGCTACGACGACAAGGGACCGGCGTGGTATTGGAACACGCTGCGCTTCGGCGAGCACACGGGGACGCACTTCGATGCGCCGGTTCACTGGATCACGGGCAAGGATCTGCCTGAGAACGCCTGCGACACGATTCCCGCCGCCCGGTTCGTTGGACCAGCGTGCGTGATCGACGTCACTGCGGACGTCGACCGCGATCCGGATTTCCTGCTCACCCCGGAACGCATCGAGGCGTGGGAGCAGGAGCACGGACGCATCCCGCCACGCTCGTGGCTGCTGCTCAGAACCGGCTGGAGCCGCCGAACCGATCCGTCGGCGTTCATCAACGCCGCCGCCGACGGTCCGCATAGCCCCGGGTTCGACGCGCGCGCCTCGCGACTGCTGGCGGCTGACCGCGACGTGCTCGGCGTCGGCGTCGAAACCATTGGCACCGATGCGGGCCAGGCTGGAGGCTTCGAGCCGCCCTTTCCGAACCACACCATCATGCACGGGGCGGGCAAGTTCGGCCTCGCCAGTCTCTGCAACCTCGACCGGCTGCCCCCGACCGGCGCGGTCGTCGTCGCCGCGCCGCTAAAGATCGTTCAAGGCAGCGGGAGTCCGGTGCGGGTGCTCGCCATCGTGCCCGCGTAGGGAGTAGGATTTGGGCCGTGGACGCGCCACACCATCCCGGCCGCGTCGTGGTCGTTGATGTCCCGGCCATTCCGAGCGACGAGGTGTCGCTGCCGCTCGCGCTCGCCGATCATCTGAAAAAAGTGGTCTCTCAGGGCTACGACATCGTGGTCCTCAACGTTGAAGCGCTCGTGCACCCCGACAGCATCACGCTCGGCGCGATTGTGCAGACCTACGTGACAGCGGTGAAAGGCGGCGGAACGGTCAAGCTGACGAACGTCAGCAAACGTTTCCGCGACCTGCTCACGGTGACGAAGCTCGATCGCGTGATGGAAGTCGTGGAGGTAGCCGCCGATAGCGACCGCATCACGGCGGACCCGCGCGATGCCGAAACGTCGCAGGCTAAGATTTCGCGGAACCCGTCGTAGCGGCGGCCAACTAGCGTCCTTCGCGAAGCGCCTTCTCGAGCAAATCCTCGACCGTCAACCGCGCGGCTCCAGCCGATAAATAGCTGCGGTCGAGCCGCTCGGCCTGCACGCGCACAATGCCGAGCACGTCGCGCCATTGCCGGTCCGAGACTCCCCCGCCCATGCGATACCACCGCAGCTTGTGCAGCAGGATGTCTTCGGGCGAGTGCACGACGACCCTGGTCGGCGGATCGTCGAGGGTGATCACCCGGCTTCGCCGCAGCGTATCGTCGTCGATCGGTGACGCGCCGGCGATGAACAGATCGATCTTGATGGAGCTCTGTTGATGAATTACGTTGGCGCTGCCTCGCCGACGGATCGCACGGGTGAGAGCTTCCGGCTCGACGTAGAATTCGCCTTCGAGCAACTCCGCAAGGCGATCGACCTGAGAAGGCTCAAGTCGCACCAGAATGTCCCCATCGATCGAGGTACGAGGCTCGCCCACGACCGAGCTGGCGATCGAACCTCCAACCGAATACGGAATTGAGAGCGATTCGAGCACCGAGCACACGCGCGCGGTGATCGCAATAAGGTCAGCCTGAGGCATTACCGCAAATCAGCGAGCTCGCTGACTTCCGGATAAACGCGGGCCGCCAGATCGATCCCAAGCTTGAGCACCGCCAATCTCAGAAAACGTTCGCGTGGCGATGCGTTTGGGTGCCTTTGCTCAATGCCGGCCAGCGCCAGGCGATCGACTGCGCGAGACAGGGATGCGACCAATTCCAACTTGTCCGCCGGAGTCATCCCTCGCCAGCGAGCGACCTGGTAATCCTCCGCTTCGCGCGTCGTATCAGCCGAGAGAACCGCGCGTGGCGACTCGTCGGGCACCCTCACCTCAGGCTGGCATCGCCGCGCCGCTGATTTGCATCACATCGTTGCGCACGATCGTGTCGCCGCGCTCCGAGCCGGTCGAGATGATCGCGGCGCGCACACCGGACACTTCCTCGAGCCGCGCGATGTAGCTGCGTGCCGCGGCCGGCAGACGATCGAAATCCCGCACGCCCGCCGTCGGCGCGGTCCAGCCCGGCATCGATTCGTAGACCGCCTCGCACTGCGCCAGCTGCGCGACGTCGGATGGGAACTCGGTCAGCGTGCGGCCGCCGCAGCGATACGCGGTGCAGATGTCGATGCGCTCGAGGCCGTCGAGCACGTCGAGCTTGGTGAGCGCGAGACCATCGAGTCCGTTGATACGAACGGCGTAGCGCACGGCCACGGCGTCGAACCAGCCGCAGCGACGCGGGCGCCCGGTCACGGCACCGTATTCGTTGCCGCTTTCGCGCAAACGGTTGCCGAGCTCACCGGACAGTTCCGTCGGCAGCGGACCTTCGCCGACACGCGTCGTGTAGGCCTTCGCCACGCCCAGGACGTGACCGATCGCGCGCGGCGGAATGCCGAGGCCGGTCGCCACGCCGCCGACCGATGCGTTCGAGGAGGTCACGTATGGATACGTACCGTGATCGATGTCGAGCAGCGTCCCCTGCGCGCCTTCGAACAGGATCCGCCGGCCCTGACGCATGGCGTCGGTCAGCAGCACGGAGACGTCGCGCACCATCGGTCGCATGCGCTCGGCGTGCCGCAGCAGCTGCGACAGCACCGGCTTCCAGTCCATCGTGCTGTCCTGCACGAGCCGGTTCCGCGCGGTGACGTTGTCGCGCACGTTCTGCTCGAGCGCCGAGGGATCGGCGAGATCGCCAACGCGAATGCCGCGCCGCGCGATCTTGTCTTCGTACGCCGGACCAATGCCGCGCGAGGTCGTGCCGATCTTCCGTTCGCCGCGCCGCGCTTCCGACAGCAGGTCGAGGTCGCGGTGATACGGCAGGATCAAATGCGCTTTGTCGCTGATCAGGATCCGGCCGTCCACATCGATCCCGTGGCGCGTCAGCTCGTCGATTTCATCGAACAGCGCCTGCGGATCGATGACGACCCCGTTGCCAATCACGCACGTGATGCCGCTGTGCAGGATCCCAGATGGGATGAGCCGCAAGATGAATTTCGCGCCATTCACATAGACGGTGTGGCCGGCGTTGTGCCCGCCCTGATAGCGCGCGACGATCGAAAAATGCGGCGTCAGCAGGTCGACGATCTTTCCCTTGCCTTCGTCACCCCACTGCGCACCAAGGACGGCGAGATTCATAAGCGCGCTAAGATTCTACCTGTAAATGATCGAACTCAACGGGTCGTCGTTGACGATCGAGCAGCTCCTGGAGATCGCGGACGGACACGAGGCGGTGACGCTCACGGCGTCGGCCCGCGAGCGTGTGCGCGCATCGCGTGCGGTCGTCGACCAACGCGCCCGCGGCGACGAGCCGGCGTACGGCATCAACACCGGGTTCGGGTCGTTCGCCGAGGTCAAGATTTCACCGGACGCGCTTGAGACGCTCCAGCTCAACCTTCTGCGCAGCCACGCCGCCGGTCTGGGCGAGCCGCTGCCGGCGCGAACCGTGCGCGCCACGATCGCCCTGCGCGCCAACGTCCTCGCGAAAGGCTTCTCCGGTATCAGCGTCGAGACGCTTGAGGCGCTCATCGCGTTGCTGAACGCGAAAGTGCATCCGCGCGTGCCCTCGCGCGGATCGGTCGGCGCCAGCGGCGACCTCGCCCCTCTCGCCCATCTCGCTCTCGTGCTCATCGGCGAAGGCCAGACGCTCGACGGCCTGAGCGGAGCCGACGCATTGTCGCGGGCAGGACTGACGTCGATCCGACTCGGGCCCAAGGAAGGCCTGGCGCTGATCAACGGCACGCAACCCTCGACGGCGGTCCTGGCTCTGACGCTCGCCGCCGCCGAGCGCGTCGCTCGCGCCGCCGACATCGCCGCGGCGCTGTCGATCGATGCGCTTCGCGGGTCGATCCATCCGTTCGAGGCGCGCATTCACGACGCGCGGCCGTTCGTCGGCCAGCGCACTGCGGCGGCGAACATCGAAGGACTGATGCGCGGCAGCGGGATCAACAAGTCGCACGAGCACTGCGGCAAGGTCCAGGACGCCTACTCGCTGCGCTGCGCGGCCCAGGTGCACGGAGCGACGCGTGAAGCTTTGCGTTTTGTTCGCGAGACGGTGACCACCGAAGCCAACAGCGCCACCGACAACCCGATGGTCTTCGCCGACACGGGCGACATCGTGTCGGGCGGCAACTTTCACGGCGCGCCAATCGCCATCGCCGCCGACTTGTTGGCGGCGGCCATCGTGCCGCTGGCGACGATCAGCGAGCGGCGCACCGATCGACTCGTCGATCCGGTGCTCAGCGGCCTTCCGGCGTTCCTCACACGCGAGGGCGGGCTCCGCTCCGGGCTGATGCTGGCGCAGGTCACCGCCGCCGCCGTCGCATCCGAGCTCAAAACGCTCGCGCATCCCGCAGGAGTGGACACGATTCCGACATCAGCGAACCGTGAGGACCACGTCAGCATGAGCATGACCGCCGCGCTCAAGGCAGAGCGCGCCGTGTCGCGCGCGCGCGAAGTGATCGCGATCGAAATGCTCTGCGCGTGTCAGGCGATCGACCTGCTCGCGCCGCTGACCACGTCCGCGCCGCTCGCCAACGTCCATCGTCTCGTACGATCGCGCGTGCCGACGCTCGACGATGACCGCTCGCCGTCGGCCGACATCACCGCGATCACGGAATTGATCGCGTCGCGCGCGTGTGAAGACGCTTGCGGCGGCAGAGTCAAGTAAAAAAGATTTCATTTTCAAATTGACAACGCCCGCGTCGCTTCTTAAGGTCTAGTCTTTCGCCCGCGCATTATTTCGTCAGCATGGCCACCGTCACTCGCACGATTAGAGCGCCACGCGGAACGTCGCTGTCCTGCAAAGGCTGGCCGCAGGAAGCTGCGCTCCGGATGCTGATGAATAATCTCGATCCGGACGTCGCTGAACGGCCTGACGATCTCGTCGTTTACGGCGGATCGGGCAAGGCCGCGCGCAACTGGGCATCGTTTGACGCGATCGTGCGATCGCTGCGATCGCTCGAGCACGACGAAACACTGCTCGTGCAGTCCGGTAAGCCAGTCGGAATTTTCGCCACGCATCCCGGCGCGCCGCGCGTGCTCATCGTCAACAGCATGCTGGTGCCCGCGTGGGCGAACTGGGACACGTTCCGCGAGCTCGAACATCGCGGCCTGACGATGTTCGGCCAGATGACGGCGGGCAGCTGGATCTATATCGGCAGCCAGGGCATCGTGCAGGGCACCTACGAAACGCTGGCCGCCGTCGCGCGCCGGCATTTCGGCGGCAGCCTCACCGGCAAGCTTGTCGTCACGGCTGGACTTGGCGGCATGGGTGGCGCCCAGCCGCTCGCCGCCGTGATGAACGGCGCCGCGGCGCTCGTCATCGAAGTGGACGCGAGCCGCATCGAGCGGCGTCTCAACACAAAGTATCTGGACGAAGCGACAGACGACCTGGATGAAGCGCTCGCGCGGGTCACGCAGTGGACCACAGAGGGCGTCGCGCGATCGATCGGTCTGCGCGCGAACGCCGCGGACGTCATGCCCGCCCTCGTGCAACGAGGCGTGACGCCTGATGTCCTGACAGATCAGACGTCCGCGCACGACGCGTTGAACGGCTACGTCCCCAACGGCCTGTCGTTCGACGAGGCGGCGCGCCTCCGCGAACGGCAGCCTCAGGAATACGTCGCGCGGTCGATGGCAGCCATGGCCGCGCATGTACGGGCGATGCTTGCGCTGCGGCTGCGCGGCGCGGTCACCTTCGACTACGGCAACAACATCCGCGCGCAGGCGCGCCTTGCCGGCGTCGCCAACGCGTTCGACATTCCCGGCTTCGTACCCGAGTACATCCGCCCCCTCTTCTGCGAAGGCAAGGGCCCGTTCCGCTGGGCGGCACTGTCGGGGGACCCGGAAGACATTCACGTCACCGACGAGGCTGCGCTCGAGATGTTCGGTCACGATGCGGCGCTGACGCGCTGGATTCACCTCGCGCGCGAACGTGTCCCGTTTCAGGGGTTGCCCGCGCGCATTCTCTGGCTCGGCTACGGCGACCGCGCCCGCTTCGGGCTGCGCATCAACGAACTCGTCCGCGAGGGGCGAATCAAAGCGCCGATTGTCATCGGCCGCGATCACCTCGACACCGGATCTGTGGCGTCGCCGAATCGCGAGACCGAAGGGATGCGCGACGGCAGCGACGCCATCGCCGATTGGCCGATCCTGAATGCCCTGCTCAATGCCTCGAGCGGCGCGACCTGGGTCTCGGTGCATCACGGCGGCGGCGTCGGCATCGGCTACTCGCTGCACGCCGGCATGGTCATCGTCGCCGACGGCTCCGAAGACGCCGATGAAAAATTGGAACGCGTGTTGACCTGCGATCCGGGGATCGGCGTCGTGCGCCATGCCGACGCGGGCTACCCGGACGCGATCGCCACGGCCGAACGAGAAGGTTTGCGGATTCCGATGCGTGAGGAAGGCGAATGCTGACGCCCCGTCTCTCTTTGTCGCGCCGCATCACGGCGGCACTCGATGCGTCGCCGTCGAGGATTCCGGTGTTGCTCGGCGGGTGCGGCAGCGGCCGCACGAGCGTCTTGCAGCAGCTCCGGGAGCGGCTGGGCCGCGGTGCCGCGCAGTACATCGACATCGATCGGACGGCGACGACGCCCGAACGATTCCTGAAGGCGCTGACCGCTGTGTCGCCCTTCCCTGTCGCGGACACATCCGGCGCCGGGCCCGCCAGCGCGCGGGCCGCGTTCGATGCCACGCTCACCTTCTTTACGCGTGCGCGCACCGCAGCCAGTGAGCCGGGGATGTTCCTCCTCGACGAGTTCCTCGAACTGCGAACCTTCGAGAGTTTCCCCGGCTTGCGCCGGGTGCAGCACGAGTTCATTGAAGGGCTCGCGGGCAGCGGCAACCGCTTCGTGCTGACGAGCCGCTATACCGCTCGCGCGCTGCGCTTGCTCCGCGATCGCTCGCCGCGTTTCGAAGTCATTCAGATGCCGGTGCTGTCCGCCGAGGACACGCTCGACATCCTCGGACCGATCGCGCGCGCCGACGGGCAGGACGCCGACTTCATGACGCGTACGGTCACCGCGCTCGCCGACGGGCGCCCGGCCTATGTTCGCTGCCTCGCCGACGAGCTCGCCTTGATGCGCGAACACGGCGGCCCCGGCAGTGGCGACGCGATTGGTGCGCTCGCCGCGTTGCTCGCCACCGATGGCCGGCTCGCGCGCTTGTGCAACTACTCATACGAGCTGCGCCTCCACCGCGCCCGCGGCTACGGCGCGTTGAAAGCGATCCTGGAAATCCTCGCGGAAGACGAGGGGCTCACGCTCACCGAAATTTCGTTACGTCTGCAGCGCACCCCGGGCTCCACCAAGGACTACCTGTCGTGGCTCGAGGACGTGGATCTCGTCACCGCGCGTCAAAAACGCTACAGCTTCACCGATCCGCTGCTCCGCGTCTGGGTGCGCCTCCACTGCCGCCCCACCGCGCCGACCGAAGACGATGTCGCGCGCGAGGTGCATCGCTACGCGCTGCCGCGTCTGCCCGCGGCCGATACGCCGAAGTCGGAACCGCCCAAGCCGGCGCCGCAGGCCGAGCCTGCGTTTGCGATGGCCGGCGGGCCGCCCTCCGGGATCATCGAGATCGACTGAGCGATGCCTCGGCTGTCGGCGCTGACGAAGTGCGCGCTCTTCGTCCTTGGACTGCTCACGATTGCCGGTCAGGCGTTCGCGCAACAACAGACCGACCCGGAGTGGCTCGAGTCCTTCCCGCCCTTTCGCATCGCTGACAATCTCTACTACGTCGGCAGCAAGGGGCTCGCGAACTACCTGATCACGACGCCTCAGGGCCACATCCTGATCAACAGCGACCTCGAAGCCAACGTGCCGATGATTCGCAAAAGCATCGAGCAGCTCGGCTTCACGTTCAGCGACGTCAAGATCCTGTTGATCAACCAGAGCCACTGGGATCACGCGGCAGGCAGCGCCGCCATCATCAAGCAGACCGGCGCCCGCTACATGGTCATGGACGCCGACGTCTCCGTCGTCGAATCCGGCGGGAAGAGCGATTTTCATTACGGCGCCGACGCGTCGACCCACTATCCCGCGGCGAAGGTCGACCGCACGCTCCACGATGGCGACCAGATCACGCTCGGCGACGTGTTGCTCACGGCGCACATTACGCCGGGACACACCAAGGGCTGCACGACGTTCACGATGCGGGTCACAGTCGACGGCACGCCGCGCGACGTGGTCATCATCGGCGGCACGGCGGTCAACTCCGGCTTCAAGCTGTTCAACAACGCGCAGTACCCGCAGATTCTCTCGGACTACGAGCGCACGTTCAGGGTGCTGAAGTCGCTGCCCTGCGACATCCCGCTCGGCGCGCACGGGGCCTACTACGGCATGGACGCGAAGCATCAACGGATGCTGCGCGGCGAGAAAGCCGTGTTCATCGATCCGGACGGCTATCGGAAAACCGTGGCCGCGGCCGAGAAGAGTTTCCGCGACGAAGCGGCAAAGCAGCAGGCTGCGCGCTGAGCGCTACTTCAGTTTTTCGAGCGCTGCCCGCGCCGCTTCCTGCTCCGCTTCTTTCTTGCTCGACCCGATCGCTTCTGCGACCACGTCGCCGCGGACGGCAACTTCCACCTGGAACTGCTTGCGATGATCGGGGCCGAGCGTGCCGATGAGGCGATAGTCCGGCAGGCCGAGGTCGCGCGCCTGCAGCAGTTCCTGGAGCGCGGACTTGTAGTCGTGGCCGCCGATGCCGTGTTTGCGGATGTCCGCGAGCAACGGCGTGAACTCGCGGACGATGAACGCGCGCGCGGGCTCGACGCCGCCGTCGAGGTAAATGGCCGCCAGAAGCGCCTCGTAACAATCGGCCAGCAACGCCTGCTTGCGGCGCCCGCCTGTTTTCTCTTCGCCGCGGCCGAGGAGCAAGTGCGCGCCGAGGTCCAGGCGCTCCGCCTGGCGCGCGAGCGTCGCCGTGGACACAAGCGTGGCTTTCGTCTTCGACTTCTCGCCTTCGTTCCAGTCCGGGAACTCGCGAAACAGCACGTCGGCGATCACGAAGCCGAGCACGGCGTCGCCGAGGAACTCCATCGACTCGTTGTCGAGCACGCCGCCGCTGACGTCCTCATTCGCACGCGATGTATGCGTCATCGCGTGCTCGAGCAGGCCTCGGTCGCGGAAGCGGTAGCCGATCGTACGCTGCAGCAGCTCGAACTCGTCGCGGAGCCGGACGATCTCGCCGTTCTTGAGCTCGGTGCGGTGGCTCTCGATGATGCGCTGCGCCTCGCCGGCTTCCTCGGCATGCACGGTAATGCGGACTTCGCCGAAGCGCCCGACCGATACCGGCAACACGCCGCGAGGCTCCGCGGAGATGAACGACATGATGCCGTGGGCCTCGAGCAGCCCGCGGACGACGCGGGCTTCGACGTCGGAGGCGGTGATGAAGATGGTGACGAAGTCGGCCATCACCGGGCAGGAAGGGCGGGAAGGGCCTCTTCGATTTCCTGCGCCTCCAACCCTTCCCGCCCCACCGTATCAATCTTGAGGAGGATCATCGTCATGTCGTCGTGCTGCGGCGCCTCGCCGACGAACGACGCGATCTCGCGCAGCATGCGCTCGCGCAGCTGATCCGACGGCAGGTGCGAGTGGCTCTCGACGAGCTCGCCGAGCCGCTGCTCGCCGAAGCAGTCGTCGTGTGCGTTCATCGCTTCGCTGATGCCGTCGGTGAAGAAGAGATACAGATCGCCGGCGTTCAACTGGATGGTTTGTTCTTCGAGGAAGCGCTCGAACATCTCACCGTTGTCGATCTTCAACCCGAGGACCATCCCTTCGGGGACGAGAATCTTGGCGCGCGGCGGGTCGCCGTCGCCGGGCACGTAGATGAGCGGCGTGTGGCCGGCACGCGCGTAGGTCATCGTGCGCGCGCGGAGATCGATGACCGCGTAGGTCATCGTGATGAAGCTGCGCGCGTCGAGATGTTTGGCGATGATGCGGTTCGCGGCGATCAGTAGGGCGCGCGGCGACCTGTGGATCTCGCTCAGCGACAGGACGAGCCCCTTCAGCTCGGCCATGTACAACGCTGCCGACGTGCCTTTGCCAGACACGTCCGCGATGAGGATGCCGACGCTGTGCTCGTCGAGCGGCAGGAAGTCGTAGTAGTCGCCGCCGACTTCGCGCGCCGGAACGCACAGCGCGTTCACCGACAAGCCGGCCATCTGCAGCGGACCCTGCGGCAACAGCGACATCTGGATTTCGTGCGCGATGCGCAGTTCCTCTTCGAGCCGTTTCTTCTCGGCGGCCTGCTGCAGCAGATCCTCGATGCTCGCGGTCATCGAGTTGAACGAGCCGGCCAGTTCGCCCAGCTGGTCTTCGCTCTTGACCGCGATGCGATTGGTGAAATCGCCCTGGCGAACGCGTTCGGTACCTGCAAACAGTTCGTGCACCGACCCGGTGATCGATTTCGCCAGCGCCAGGCCGGCGATGAGCGCGATGAACTCGATGATGAGAAACAACGCGCCGATCACGAACAGCAACAGCAGGAGTCCCTGCCCGAGACTGCGGCCGGCGATGCCTTCAGCCGTGGAGATGCGGTCGTAGAGTTCCGAGACGCTCAGGCCGGTCGTCACGTTGACGGTCCCGGTGACGCCGGTGGTCCAGTCCCGGTACTCCATCAGGCTGGGCAAATTGCTCAGCAGGCCGGTGACGCCGGAGCCGCGGGGATCGCCGTCGCCGCCTGGCCGCCCGCGCAACGGCCGCACATCGGCAGGCTTCGTGGCGGGCAGCGGCACGACGTTCTTCAACTCGACGCCGGTTTCCTGCCGCAGTTGCTGGCGCACGCGCTCGTTGACCAGAAGGTCGACGACCACCGCATAGCCGGGGCGCGCCGCGTCGGGAAACGCCACGCCGCGGACCAACAGGTGCGCGTCTTCGTCCGCCCCCGTCGCGTCCTTCTGGTGCACGTAGGTCATCACGCCCGAGAACCCGGTGCACGGAACCCACGACGGCACGTTGCGAGGCGCGTCCACGTGCGCCCACGGGCCCGCCGTTTGCTCGGCGACCGGCAGCGTAATCGCGGCGGCATTCGCCGACTCGCACTCGCGCCGCACCGGCAGCACGGCGAGCGAGAGACCCGGATACTGGTCCTCCGTGTTCGCCACCCGCCTCGCGATGATGTCCTCGATCCCCATCCCGCTCGCGCGCTGAATTTCGACCGCCGTGCTCTGCGCGAGGAATCGCGCCTGCTCGCTCAGCGCGCGCAAGCGGCTTTGCACCAGATACGAGCCGAAGTTGAAGAACAGCAGATAGCCGCACAGCAGGAAGAAGGCGACGATGAGCAGCGCCGGGACGAAGCCGATGAAGATGTACGACAGGATGAGCTTGCGGCGGACGCGCCACAGCAGGCGCCGCTTCGCGATGACACTCAGGCGAAAGATGAAATACGTCGCGCCAGCCGCGATCGCGAGGCCCGCCACCGTGTCCACGACGCGCAGGAACGACGGGACCGGGCCCATGATGCGGGCGAAGATCGCGATGACGACCTTGACCACCAGGCCGACGACGATTGCGCGTCCGGGCAGTGTGTACAGGAGCGCACCGGTCAAGCCTTCCCGGCGATCGGACGCGGGCAAGAGCGCGCGACTCGGCATAGCGTGGACTTCACTGTATTAAAGCATGTACAGTTCGGATTTCAGATTTCAGACTTCAGATTGTTGCAGAGCAATCTGAAATCTGAAATCTGCATTCTGAAATCCCATGAAGCTGCCATCACACGCACGGTTCAGTACGATTTGCCTGCACGCGGGGCAGGAACCCGATCCCACGACCGGCGCCATCATCACGCCGATTTACCAGACGTCCACCTACGTGCAGGAGGCCCTCGGCAAGCACAAAGGCTTCGAGTACGGGCGGACGCACAACCCCACGCGCATGGCGCTCGAGCGCAATGTCGCGGCTATCGAAGGCGGCAAGGCCGGTTTCGCGTTCGCCTCGGGCATGGCCGCCATCGGCGCCATCGGCACGCTGCTCAAGGCGGGCGATCATGTCGTCGTGTCCGACAACACCTACGGCGGCACCTTTCGGTTCTTCGACAAGGTGTTGCGTAAATACCAATTGACGTTCAGCTACGTCGATACGTCGAAGCTGGACGAGGTCGAGCGTGCGTTCACGCCGAACACGCGCCTGCTGTTCGTCGAAACGCCGACCAACCCGGTGATGCGGATCACGGATCTGCGCGCCGCCGCCGACCTCGCACACCGCCACGACGTCCGGCTCGTAGTCGACAACACGTTCGCCAGCCCGGTCATTCAGCGTCCCATCGAATTCGGCGCCGACCTCGTCACCCACAGCACGACGAAGTACTTGAACGGCCACAGCGACAGCGTCGGCGGGATCGTCGTCGCGGTGCGCGACGATGACATCGAGTGGTTGACGTTCGTGCAGAACGCCGAGGGCGCGATTCTCGGGCCGTTTGATTCGTGGCTGGTCCTGCGCGGCACGAAGACGCTGGCGCTGCGGATGGCGCAGCACAGCGCCACGGGCCTCGCGCTGGCCCAATACCTGGCCGCGCACCCCAAGGTTCAGCGTGTCTTCTACCCGGGGCTGCCGACGCACCCGCAGTACGAGCTCGCGAAGCGCCAGATGAACGGCTTCGGCGGCATGCTCGCGTTCGAGCTCGGATCTCGAGAAGCGGCGGAGCGCTTGCTGAACAGCGTGCGTCTCCACGCCCTCGCTGAGAGCCTCGGCGGCGTCGAAACGCTCATCTCACATCCGGCGACGATGACGCATGCGTCGGTGCCGCCGGAGCGGCGCGCCGCGATTGGCATCACCGACGGCATGGTCCGCATTTCCGCCGGCCTCGAGGACCTCGAGGATCTGAAGGACGACCTCAGCCAGGCGCTCGATCGCGTGTAGAGTGGGAACAGGAAGGGACACATGACCGCACCGGCATGGAAAGTCACGGGGCAGTATTACGAGACATGCAGCTGCGACTTCGTCTGTCCTTGCATCGTCACCCAGCTGCAAGCCATGCCCAGCAAGGGCTCCTGCACCTTCGCGATGAGCTTCAAGGTCGATAAGGGTGCCTTCGGCGACGTCTCGCTCGACGGCCTCGGCTTCGTCGTCGTCGGCTTCACCCCGGCGGAGATGGGTAAAGGCAATTGGACTGCCGGCGTGATCGTGGACGACCGTGCCAGCGCGGCGCAGCGCGAGGCACTGGTGGCGATCGCGAGCGGCGGCGCGGGCGGTCCGATGGCTGCCCTCTCCGGCATGATCACCACCTTCGCCGGCGTCGAATCGGCACCGATCCGCTTCGAACGCGACGGCGCGAAATGGTCGGTCAACGCGTCGACGTTCGTCAGCATGTCGGCGGATCCGGCGATGGGCATCGACCCGACGGCGAAAGAACCGCTGGAGCTCGGGAACACGGGGCATCCCGCGAACAGCCGCGTGTCGCTCGCGCACGCGCTGCACAGTAAGGTCAACGTGCTCGGCCTCGCGTGGAACGACGAGAGCGGTCGCAACAGCGGCCAATACGCACCGTTCAACTGGGCGAACGCCTAGTCTCTCAGCGCACCGCGATCCAGATCGCTATCGCCAGCAGCAGGACGCCGCTGGCGGTCGCCGTACGCTCGCCGAACGGCGCGAGCTTCTCGACCAGCACCCACGCAGTCAGCGCAAGAATGACCGCCAGGTTCATCACACCGCCTGCGAACAGAATGAGCATCAGCGCCCAACAGCAACCGAGGCAGTGGATGCCGTGCTGGACGCCAAGGCGAAATGCGGCGGCGACGCCGTCCCGCCAGCGTTGCATCATGAATCCGAGCGGCGATCGGCAGGCGCGAAGGCACGCGCGTTTGAGCGGCGTCAACTGGTACACGCCCGCAATCGCGAGGATGGCCGCGCCAATGATCGGGGTGGCGGGCTCCATCATCGGCGTCAGCACCAAGCCTTTCGCGAGGACGCGCTGAAGGGCTGTTGCGGCGACGCTGAAGAGCGTCCAGACAAACACGTAGCCCGCGGCGAGCGCGTAGACGCGCCGCGCGGGCGCCTGGACGTTCGCGTTGCGGCGCATCGCCGAAGCGTAGAGCAGGATCAGCGGCGTTGCCGTCGGCAGCATCATCGCGGTCATCATCACCGCCCACATCGCCCACAGCAGCACCACGCGCGCCCAGTTCCAGTCAGTGGACATCATCCAGGCGGAGGCGCCCTGCATCGAGCCGTACATGTCGCGGGCCATCAGCGCGATCCACGTCCACGCAATGACCGGGATTGCGACCAGGACGATCAGCAGCGTGCCGCGATCGCCCTGAAGGGCCGTCTCGAGTCGTGTCGGTGGTTCGCGCTCCTCCATCGGTCGGCGTCAAACAATCATCGGCGATCGGGTATCTTTGTTCACCCACACAAGGACACATATTGCTCGAACTGCTGCTGCACGCCGACCGAACACTGATCGACCTCGTCGCCACCTACGGCACCGCGGTCTACGCGATTCTCTTCATCATCGTCTTCGCCGAAACCGGCTTCGTCGTGACGCCGTTTCTGCCGGGCGACTCCCTGCTGTTCGCGACCGGCGCGTTGTGTGCCACCGGGGCGCTCAGCACCCCGATTGCGTTCGCCGTCCTCGTCACGGCGGCGTTCACCGGAAATGCGGTCAACTACACCGTCGGGCGCATCATCGGTCCGAGGGTGTTCAGCGCGACGGATGGCACCGGGATATCGCATAAGCTGCTGAACCGCCAGCACCTGCAGCGGGCGCACACCTTCTTCGAGGAGTACGGCGGCAAGGCGGTGATCCTCGGCCGGTTCGTCCCAATCGTTCGTACCTTCGTCCCGTTCGTGGCCGGGGCCGCGCAGATGCGGTCGCATTCGTTCGGCATATACAACCTGATAGGTGCCCTGGGCTGGGTCGGCATCTGCGTCGGCGCCGGCCTGCTCTTCGGCAACGTGCCCTTCGTCAAAGAAAACTTTTCCCTCGTCGCCATCGGCATCGTGCTGGTATCGCTGCTGCCGATGGTGGTTGAATACGTCCGACGCCGGTGAGCAAATGGGCGGACACGCGGGTCCGCCCCTACGACCGTGTAGGGGCCGACCCATGTGTCGGCCCGATCAGGAGGATGACCATGAAGCATGTGATAACGGCCGCCGCGTGCGCGTGCGCGCTCGTGGGCATCGCGGTATTCGCGGCCCAGCCGGCCGCGCCGGCGGCGCAGGGACAACCCGCGCAGCAGCCGCCGCAACCGCCGCAGCCCAACGCCGATCCGTACGCCAACAACGCCCGGCCGGGCGAGATGCAGTTCCCGCTCGCCGCGCCAGCGGGCAAAGACAGCAACGCCAAAATGGTGGCGCCTGCCGGAGCGGTCAATACGGGACCGTTCGATCCGAAGGGCTGGAAGTACGGGACGGCGTTCGATCCGCCCTCCGGCGCAAAGGTCTGGAATCCGGTGAAACTCAAGATGATGCAGGGCGCCAAGGTGACCGGCGGCACGCTCTTCAGCTCCACCGATCCTGCGACGTACTGCGCCATGGCCAACGCCGGCTACGACTTCATCTGGACCGAGATGCAGCACGACCAGCACGACTGGCAGGCGGTCGCGCGCATGTGGCGGACGTGCCCGCATGCCGGCGCGGTGCCGGGCGTACGGGTCGCCTACACGGACGAACGCGAAATTCAACACGCGCTCGACGCCGGCGCGCTCGTGGTGGTCGTGCCCACTGTCGATACGGTGGAGGAAGCGATCGAAGCGCGGAACTGGACCTACTTCCCGCCGCTCGGCCGGCGCAGCAACGGCGGCGGCCAGGCGTTCGACGCGTCGATGTTCGGCGGCGTGCCGGGCGGCTACCGACAGACCATCAACGACAACATCGTGCTGGTGCTGATGATCGAAACGCTGGAAGGCCTCAAGAATGCCGACGAGATCGCCAAAGTGCCCGGCGTCACGGCCGTATTCGCCGCCAGCGGCGACCTCGGCAACTTCTCCGGCTATCGCCAGGGTACGCCCGACTACGAGCGCGCGATCAACATCGTCCACGACGCGGCGATTAAGGCCAAGGTGCGCCTCTGCGGTCCTCTGGCGTGGCGCGATCGGCCCGATTTCACCTGCTTCCAGGCCGGCAGCGAAACCGCGGCGATTACGCGCGGCGTGGCAGCGGAACTCGGGCCGCTAGCGAACACCCAGGGGAAACCGGAAGCGGGACCTTTTGCAGGGCGGCCGGAGACGACCGGCGCTCGCGGCCGGGGCGGCCGACAGTAGCGTCACGTCGTTTCGGTCTTCACCCAGTGGCCGTACATCGCGCTGGCCTTCCCGTCCAGCGCGACGAACTCAGGCAGCTCGTACGGGTGTAGTGCGCGCAGCCGGCTCTCGAGCGCCGGGAGCCGGTCGCGCGTTGTCTTGATCACGACCTGCCGCTCCGCGTCGCGTTCGATCTGCCCCTTCCATCGATAGGTCGAGTGCATCGGCCCGTGCACGTTCACGCACGCGGCCAGCCGCTCCTCGATCAGCGTCCGCGCGATCGCTTCCGCGCGCTCATCGTCGGGCATCGTCGTCAACACCAGGATGATGTCGGGCATTTTCACTCTTGTACTTTTCGAATAGTTGTTGTAATGTGTGTGCGCGTGCCGACGAACGAAACGCAATCCGGATCAAGGCGACGCAACGAGGCGACGGTACAGCCGGGCTTGAATCGTCGTCGTCTCGTCCACTGGCTGTTGCTGTTCGTCGCCGCAGTCATCATCGTGGACGGCCTCGTCGGCGAAAAAGGGCTGCTCGCGATGCTGCGGGCGCGCCAGGAATACGATCGGCTCTCCTCGGAAATCTCCCGACAACGCAACGAGAACTCCCGCCTCCGTGAACAGGTGCGCCGGCTGACTGAAGACCCGTCGGCCATCGAGGAAATCGCGCGCCGTGAATTGGGCCTGATCAAGCCTGGCGAACGCGTCTTCATCATCAAAGACCTTCCGCCGGCGAAGCCCTGAACCCTTCGACTCGCTCGTCCTGGGCTTGTCGAAGGACGAGCTCGCTCAGGGCAGGCCGTGTCCGCCTCCGAGACCTCTCCTGAACCTTCCGACTTGTAACACCGCAGCCGCCGCAAACGCCACACCCGCACTCGAGACGCTCAAGAGCGCTCCCAACTTCGACTGTTCGAGTGCCGACCCTGCTGGAAACGCAGCGGTCGCGAAGAACAACGCGACCGTGAATCCGAGACCGGCTGCGCACCCCACGACCGCCATATCCCGCCAGTCCACGTGGCTCGGCAAACGGAGCCCCGCCGCGACGGCGAGGGTCACTGACACGCCAACCCCGAGCGGCTTGCCGATGAGAATCGCGGTCAACACCGCCCACGTCGCGGTGCCGTACTGACCGATCGGCACGCCGGCGTTCGCCAGCCCGAACAGGAACAGGACAAGCTGCACCGGGTATTTCCAGTGGTGCTCGAACTCGCTGAGCGCGTCGCGAGCGCCGGCTGGCGCCTCGACGAACAGGCCGGGATCGCGCGCGGCGTGCGGCATGAACGGCATGATGGGCACGAGCGCCAGCGCCGGATGCAGCCCGCCGCGATACAACGCGAACCACGAGAGCGTTCCCCCGGCGACGACGTAGGGCCAATAGACGCGGATCCTGCTCCGCCGGAAGGCAAATGCGACGGCGATGGCAACCGCCATCAGTACAGCGCCGGTCGCCAGATGCAGGTCACTCACGGGATAGAACAGTGCCAGGATCACCAGGCCCAGCGCATCGTCGGCGATGGCGAGCAGCAGGAGGAACGGAATCGCGGCGTGCCGGCGGAAGATCGCCTTCGCGACGAGGTAGCTGAACGCGATGTCGGTGGCACACGGAATCGCCCATCCGCGACCAAGGTGCGGCGCGCCCGCGACCCTGACGAACAGCACGTAGATGAGCGCCGGAGCGGCCATCCCGCCGACGGCGGCGACAGCGGGCAGCGCGGCACGGCGCCACGGATGGAGTGCGCCACCGGGGGCCGTCGCTTCGACGACCTCCTTGGCGGCAAGCGCGAAGAAAAACACCATGCCGACGTGGTTGACCGGGAATTCGAGCGTGTGTGCCACCCGCGCGTAGCTGTCGAAGGCGACGTTGGCCCAGACGAGCGCGATGGCGGCCCCCAGCGCCAGGACGAGCGAGTGCTCGATGATGTACTCGAAGGCACGGCGGCCGGACGCCATTTCTGGTCTGGATCTTATAATCTGCCGCAGCCCTCGCGCTCACCATGACCGTTTCCCACGCCGTCAACATCGCCGACCTCCGCCTGATGGCGAAGCGTCGCCTTCCCAGAGCCGTGTTCGACTACATCGACGGCGGCGCCGACAGCGAGATCACGCTGCGCGACAACTGCCGCGTGTTCGACGAGGTGACGTTCCGGCCGCGCAACGCGGTCGCGACGCCGGACTGCGACTTGCGCGTCAGGGTTCTGGGTGCGGCGTTCGATCTGCCGTTTCTGCTGGCGCCGGTTGGAAGTTCGCGCCTGTTCTACCCGCGCGGCGAGGAGCTGGCTGCCCGCGCCGCTGGCGCCGCCGGGACCGGCTACATCCTGTCAACCCTCTCGGGCTGCCGCCTCGAAGATGTACGCGCCTCGACGACCGGACCGGCCTGGTATCAGCTGTATATCGTTGGCGGGCAGGCGGTGGCGATGGCGGGAATCGAACGCGCGCGCCTCGCCGGCTTCACTGCCCTCGTGGTCACCATCGACACGCCGGTTGCAGGAAATCGCGAACGCGACAGCTACAACGGCACCAAATACCTCGCCAGCCGCAAGGCGTTTGCCATGCTGCCCTACTTGCCGCAGGTGCTGGCGCGTCCAAGCTGGCTCGCCGGCATGCTCGGCGACGGCGGGGTGATGCAGTTTCCCAACGTCATGCTGCCCGGGCGCGGACCGATGCCGTATGCCGATGTCGGCGCCGCGCTGGAAACGGCGGCGGTCACGTGGCGCGACTTCGACTGGATCCGCCGATCCTGGCCCGGCCCGATCATCGTCAAGGGTGTGCTGACCGCGGACGATACGCGGCGCGCCATGGACAAGGGCGCCATCGCCGTCGTCGTGTCGAATCACGGCGGCCGCCAGCTCGATTGCGTGTCGCCGACCCTGCGCGCGCTGCCGGAAGTCGTGGCGGCGGCCAATGGCCGCATCGAGGTCCTGATGGACGGCGGCATCCGCCGCGGGAGCGACATCGTCAAGGCCATTTGCCTCGGCGCGCGCGCCGTTCTCATCGGCCGCGCCTACGCCTATGGGCTCGGCGCTGCCGGCGGGCCTGGCGTCGCGCGCGCGATCGAAATCCTGCGCGCGGATGTGGTCCGCACGCTCAAACTTCTGGGATGCCCGTCGATTGCCGCTCTCGATCGATCGTGGATTGACGTGCCTTCGACCTGGAACTATCGGTGACGCCATGAAACTGATGCGATTCGGATCGCCCGGCGCGGAACGGCCGGGTCTGGTGCTCGGCGACGGAACGCGAATCGATGTCTCCGCCGCGACCGCCGACTACGACGAGGACTTTTTCCGCTACGACGGCCTCGCCCGCCTCGCAGCGTGGGCCGACCGCAATGCAGGGTCAGCGCCGCAGGTCGCGCCGGATGTCCGCCTCGGCCCACCGGTGCGTCGGCCGAGCAAGATCGTCTGCATCGGCTTGAACTATCGCGACCACGCGATGGAAACGGGATTGGGCATCCCCAACGAACCGCTGATCTTCATGAAGGCGCCGTCAGCGCTGGCGGGGCCAACCGACGATGTGATCATTCCGCGCGGCGGGACGAAGGTGGATTGGGAAGTTGAATTGAGTGTCGTGATCGCCAAAGAAGCGCGCTATGTCGAACCAGCGCGTGCAGTCGAGTGCATCGCCGGTTACGCGGTGTTCAACGACTACTCCGAGCGCACGTTCCAGTTCGATCGCGGCGGTCAGTTCGTGAAGGGCAAGAGCGCCGATTCATTCGCCCCGCTGGGGCCGGTTCTCGTCACGCGCGACGAGGTGCCGGACACCAGCAACCTTGGCATCTGGCTCACCGTGAACGGCGAGACGCGACAGAAAAGCTCCACCAGCAACCTGATGGTCGACGTGCCTGGCCTGGTCAGCTACGTCAGCCAATTCATGACGCTCGTGCCTGGTGACGTTCTGAGCACAGGCACGCCGCCTGGTGTCGGGCTCGGCATGAAGCCGGAGCCGCTCTATCTCAAGGCGGGCGACGAAGTCGTTGCGGGGATCGACGGGCTCGGCGAGCAGCGGCAGCGCGTCGTCGTCTATCGCGACTGAATCCAGCGGACGGCGTAGAGCAAGACGATCGCGCCAACGGTCGCCGACGCCAGAGATGCAAGCGGCCCCACCGAGTGCAATCCTGCCAGCCCGAACAAGATGCCGCCGACGATGGACCCGGCGATGCCGACGAGGATGTTCTTCAGCACGCCGAACCCGCGCCCGCGCATGAACTTGCCGGCCAGCCAGCCGGCAATCGCGCCCACGAACAGCGCGCCGAGAATGCTGCCCAGGCTGCCGAGGATCTTCAGTGCAGTCCAGAGCAGAACCAGAACAACGACCAGCCACAACACCGAAGCCATCGTCGATTATCTAGCGAGCGAAACAGTAGATGCGCCCCGCTCCGCCTCGCGGTGCGGTGTTGGCGCAGTTCTGGTTGGTGTGCGCCGAGTTCCACGACGACAGCGCACCGGACGTGTCGCCGCCGGGCCCCATGCCGTCGGAGTGGCCCACCTGCCCGATCGCGGACGTCGAGTCGGACGTCCAGTCGCCGCACGTCAAACCAGAGAGCAGCGTCCCGTCGGCGGCGGAGCCGGTCATGATGTCGTGCTCCACGGGCGACGGCGATCCCGCCCACTGTCCGTTGATCATCTGGCCGCGCTCGTCGACGAAGAGTGCGGCGTCGCCTCGTCGCCCGTGCAGTTCGGCGACGTTTGCAGCGACCGTCACGCCTTTGGCGTTGACCCACGGCCCGTTGCCGATGCGGGCCCGCGCGTGCGTCGGCTGGTTGCCGTTGTCGGCGTCACGCTCGACGCTGAGATAGGCGCGCCATGTCTTGTTGCCGGCGCCGGCCGCTTGCGCGAGGCTTTGGCACAGTGCATCGGCGCCGCGCAGGCCGCCGATGTTGCCGGTGGTGCTCTTTGTGCTGGTGACGAAGAAACTCAGTCCCGAGCTGGACGACGGCGCGGTGCTGCTGTCGCTGTTGCTCTTCCCGCACGACAACGCTGACCACGCGATCGCGACGATCGTGAAGGCGCGAGAGGTCCTGGGCATGGCTACCTGCACACGAAGTTCGCGGATTCGTCGATGCTGCCTGTTCCTGTGTGGACCGCATGCTGCGGATACGGACACAGCGGTCTCGTGCGATCGACTGCGCCGTTTGTCGAATGCGAGGCCTCGATGCGATCGGGCGCGCGGCCCTGTTCGACCCACTGCTCGAGCGCGCCGAGCATGTCGAACGTGTTCGGCCCTTCCCCGCCGCCGCAATGCCCCATGCCCGGCGCCATGAACAGCCGGTACGAGGCGTTGATGCGGTCGGCGCCCCCGAGCGTCTCGACGACACGTGAGTAGTAGGCCGTGCTGTTGCCGGGCGAGATCTGTGGATCGCTCCAGCCGTGATAGTGAAGCAACTTGCCGCCGCGATCGAAGAACGGTTTCAGATCCGGATCGAGCGCATTGATCGTTCCGGCGTCCGCTTCATCCGCACGCGCGATGTCGGCTTCCGGATCGAGTTTGTTCAGCGTCCACGACGGATCCTTGAAGACGATGAACCGGAACTGATCGAGACCAGTGGCGCGCGCCGACGCGGTCCAGCCGAGATCGGTCCACCCCAACTCGCTGCCCGGCATGAGCCCCGCAATCTCGCGTCCGGCTTTGCGGTTCTTCGCGGATGCATAGATCGCGCGCGCGGTTTCGACCTGCGCCGTCGTCAGGCATCCGTCTGTTTCCGAGCCCTTGCACTGTGTGACCGCCGGATCGAACGTGCACCGCTGCGGATTCGCAATCAAACCGTCCTTCACGCCGTCTGCCGCGTCGCACGCGGCCAGCGCGGCCTCGTGCAGGCGACGCCGCTGCGGTTCCAGGAGACGGGCGGCCTCACGGCCTTCGAGCGCCGACGCGATGCGCGCCGCCTGCGCCGCACGCCCGGTCCAATCCAGGCCGGGAGCGCCGGCAACGATGCCGTCGAAGTCCTGCGGGAAGCGCTGCGCTTCTTTCATCGCCTGGCGGCCGCCGGCGGAACAGCCGGTCCAGTACGAGTAGCGTGGCGCGGACTCGTAGTAGGCGGCGACGATCCGCTTGGCCGCAACCGTCATCTCGTGAACGGCGCGCCAGCCGAAATCGACCACCTTTTCGGGATGGCCCTGCGCAAAGCGCGCGTTGTTGCCCTCGTGCCCCGTGTCGGTCGATGCTGCGGCGTAGCCGCGCCGAACCGCGTTGACGAGCGCGGGATAGCCGATCGATCCGTTGAACGCCCCGTTGCCGACGGCCTGGAATTTCCCGTTCCAGCCGCTCGCCGGCATCCAGACTTCAATCTTGATGTCCGAATCGCTCGACGGCGTCAGCGTGGCCGCCGCGCGGCACATCGCCCTCGGCGCGCGCACATTCTCGTCGGAGCCAATCGTGGCGCCCGCGTCCACCGGCGTCGCGATTGTGATCTTCGCGTTCGTCAGCGACAACGTCGTCAGGCTCTCGCACGACGTGCTCGCTGGAATCGCAAACAGATCGGCACGTCCACCAACGGACGCACCGAGGCTCGCGACCAGGAGTGCTGACAGCGACGTGCGTGTGCGCATCACTCCACCTCCGCGCGGCGCGCTACTGCTGGAGCGCGAACGCGTACAACGTATCGCCTGCTGCCACGACGACGAACTGACGGCCGTCGAGCAGGAACGTCTGTGGACCGTTGCTCGTGTTGAGGCCAAGCCCGGCATGCCAGAGCGGCTTGCCCGTGGCCGGGTCGTAGGCGACGAAGTTGCCGCCGCCGTCGTTGCCGAAGAGCAGAGTGCCGGCCGTGCTGAGCAGCCCCATCGGTCCGCCGAGGCTGCCGTTCGGCCCGGTCGCGAGCGGACGCGACCAACGGACCTTTCCGGTGCGGTATTCAATCGCTTTCAGCGCGTTGCCAACGCTCGCGACGCCGCGCTCCGCAGCGGCCCAGCCCTGCGGACGCTCTTCGGTGTCGGTGAGATACATCACGCTGAACGCCTGCCGCGTGCCCACGTAGAAGAGACCGGTGTCGGGATTGAAGCTCGGTGGCGGCCAGTTGGTGGCGCCGTTCGTATCGGGCGAGACCAGCGTGCCCGGCACGCTCGCTTCCTTGGCCGGGTTCCCGATTGGCTGCCCCTTCGCGTTGATCTCTTTCGTCCAATTCGCCGAATCGATCATCCGCGTCGTCAGAATGTGCTGGCCGTTGGTGCGGTCGAGCAGGACGAAATGGCCGTTGCGGCTGGCCTGCGCGAGCAACCGGCGCGGCCGGTTGTCGATCGCGCCGTCGATCAAGACCGGCGTTTGCGCGGCGTCCCAGTCGTGCGTGTCGTGCGGCGTGACCTGGTAGTACCAGACCATTTTGCCGGTGTCGGGATTGAGCGCGACGATCGAGCAGGTGTAAAGATTGTCGCCCTCGCGACTCTTGCCCGAGAGCACGGGGTTCGGATTGCCGGTGCCGATGTAGTAGAGATTCAGATCCGGATCGTAGGTGCCGGGCATCCACGGCATACCGCCGCCGCTGCTCATCGCATACTCGTTCGGCCAGGTATTGGCGCCGGGCTCCCCTGGCTTCGGCGCGGTGTGCCATCGCCAAACCAGCCGTCCGGTCTCCGGGTCGCGCGACTCGAGATACCCGGGGATGTCGAGCGCATCTCCGCCCACGCCGATGATGACCTGCTTGCCCACGATCATCGGCGCGTTGGTGGATTGGTAGGCGCGCTTCACGTTGGCGATTTCGTGGTGCCAGCGCTCTTTGCCGGTGGCCGCGTCGAGCGAGACGAAGTAGTTGTCAGGTGTCAGGAAATACAGCCAGTTGCCGTACATCCCGACGCCGCGATTGCCGATGTGGTTGCCACCGCGCGTCTTCCAGTAGAAGTGCCAGATCTCGCGGCCCGAGCGGGCATCGACCGCCCACACGTGATCGGGCGACGATAAATACAGCGTCCCGTTCACCATCAGCGGCGTCGACTTGATCGTCGGGTTGCCGGGCGGCGCATCCTCTGGTCCCTCGCCGCCGACGATGGCGCCTGCGCGAGCGGTGTTGAGGCGGTAGACCCACGCCAGCGTGAGGTTCTTCACGTTCTCGCGCGTGATCTGTTTGAGGGTGCTGTAGCGGCGGCCGGAATAATCGCCGTGATACGTCGGCCACGAGTCGATCGGCGGCTTTGTGAGGAGAGCCGGATCCAGTCCTTGCGACTGACCAAGCATTCTCGCCCCCCACACAGCAAGAAGCCCTGCGACGAAGAACAAATGCAACCACGAAGACACGAAAACACGAAAAAAACCTTTTTGTTCTTCTTCGCGGCTTCGTGACGTCGTGGGTGCCCTTTGCTTTTTCACTTCAAGCTCGCCAGATATGCCGTGACGTTGTGCATGTCGGCGTCCGTCCATTTCGGGAGCATGTCCATGTGCGCCTGCAGCGGATCGGTGACCGTGACTCGCGGCGTGTCGCCGTTGCGGAGCCACGTCTGCGTGCGGCCCTGCGCATCGTAGAGCGTGACCTCGAAATCGGTGAGCCTGACCAGCGCGCCGTGGGCCGATTCCCCGCTCGGCAGCGACACGCTGACTTTGATCGCGTTTTTATCGGCGTACGCGGGACCGGAGCCGCTGCCGCGCGGCATCAGCATGCGCTGCTGCAGCGCCGTCGCCTCGTACTTCGCGCCGACGCCGCGCAAATCCATCTGCGTCGAATGGCACGAGCCGCACTTCCCCGCGCCGTAGAAGAACGACTCGCCCGCTTTTGGATCGCCGACCAGGATGTCGAGGATCTTATAGAGGCGGCGGTTCGCAGCCTGACGAATCGTGGCGTGCAGATACGTCGAGAGGTCGGACAGCTGGGCAGCCGTGAGCGCGAACTTCGGCATCCCGCGATCCGGACGCCCCATCTGCAGGAACTCGCCCAGTTGCTTGCCCTTCTCATCGTTCGCGACGAGTTCGGACCGCGTCAGATCCGGTCCACCCGATGCGCCGCGAGCCGTCTGGCCGTGGCAGAATCCGCACTCGGCGACGAGCAGCTTCTGCCCTCGATCGACCGCGGCCGGATCGAACTCCGGCGCCGGCGCTTGCGCCGCGGCTGCGCCGGCCGCGCATGCAACGAAAACGACGACCACCGCCTTCATCCGGTCAGAGCATACGACAACGGCGCGCATTCGGTAAGATACGTCCGACATGCACCTGTCCCGCAGGCAGCTACTGCTCGCTGCAAGTGCCGCGATCGCCGGCGGCGCGATCGACCTCCGCGCACAGGGGCGCGTCGTTCGCAATGGACGGCTGAAGCAATCGGTGTCGCGGTGGCCGTACCAGAAGATTGCGCTGCCTGACTTCTGCCGCGCCTGCGCCGAGATGGGGCTGCCGGCGATCGATCTCCTCGAGGAGCCCGACTGGGCCATCGCGCAGGAGCACGGGCTTATCTGTTCGATGGGCTACGCCGGCGGCGGTTCGATTCCCGATGCGTTGAATGTGAAGGCGAATCACGACGCCATCGAGCGCAACTTCGCGCGGCTGATTCCGCGCGCGGCGCAGCTGCACGTGCCGAACGTGATCACGTTTTTCGGCAACAAGCGCGGCATGCCCGACCGCGAGGCGATCGACAACTGTGTGGCCGGCTTGAATCGCGTCAAGAAGATCGCGGAAGACAACGGCGTCACGATCTGCGTGGAGCTGCTGAACAGCAAGGTCAACCACAAGGACTATCAGGGCGACCGCACCTCGTTCGGGGTGGAGATCGTGAAGGCGGTGGATTCGCCGCGGGTGAAGCTGCTCTACGACATCTACCACATGCAGATCATGGAAGGCGACGTGATCCGCACGATCCGCGACAACATCCGCTACATCGGCCACTTTCATACCGGCGGCGTGCCCGACCGCCACGAGCTGGACGATGCGCAGGAGATCAACTGGCGTGCGGTCTGCCGCGCCATTGTCGATCTCGACTTTCGGGGCTACGTCGCTCACGAGTTCGTGCCGACGCGCGATCCGCTCACGTCGCTGCGCGAAGCCGTCGCCTTGTGTGATGTGTGATCGTGTAGTCGTCAGTTGACAGTCCAGAGTCGACAGACAGTTCCCCTGGTCATCGCGATCGCTGCGGCGACTTCTCTCTTCGCTGTCGGCATCCGATGGAACACGTTTGCCGCCGGCGGATCCGATTCGTCCTGCTATCTCAATCAGGCGCGGTTGTTCAGGAGCGGCACCACACACATCGATCAACCGCTGATCGCCGCAGCGCCCTGGCCGCGCGCGGAGTGGACGTTCGTGCCGGCTGGGCATGTGCCGTCGCCGGTCGGCCGCGATCGGGCCGGGGTCAGCATCGTGCCCATGTGTCCGCCGGGGCTGCCATTGGTGATGGCGGTGGCCGGTGTTGTCCGCGGCGGCGACTTTCTTGTCGTGCCGCTCGCGGGCGCGCTTGCGGTGTGGCTGACGTTCGTGCTGGGGCGACGGCTGGAAAACGAGCGCGTCGGCGCGGCCGCTGCCGTCCTCCTCGCGTGCAGCCCGATCGTGCTGTTTCAGGTCGTGCAACCGATGACCGACGTGCCGGCGATGACGTGGTGGCTGCTGGCGGCGGTGCTGGCGATTGGCGTGCGCGAGGGCGGGTCGAGGCCGTTCGCCGCCGGGCTCGCGGCGTCGATGGCGATCCTGACGCGCCCGAATCTTCTCCCGCTCGTGGTCCTCTTCATTCTGTACGTGGCGTCCGGCGTGAGCCGGACCTTCGGCGATCGCTCCGATGGTCCGCCTAAAGGCGGACGCCACGTACTATCCTTTGTCACGGGCCTGGCGCCCGGCTTCGCGTTGCTCGCGATCCTTCAAACGAAGATGTACGGCTCGCCGATCGCGAGCGGCTATGGACCCGTGCAAGCCCTCTTCACAACCGCGAACGTTCTGCCCAACCTCGCGCGTTACCCGCGCTGGCTCCTCGGCGTCCACACACCGTTCCTGCTGCTCGCCTTCGCCGCGCCATTTCTGACCGAGCGGCGCGCCGAGGCGTGGCTCGGTCTCGCGATCGCCGCCGCAACGCTCGCCCTCTATCTGCCCTACATCGTCTTCGAAGACTGGTGGTTCGTCCGGTTTCTCCTACCCGCGCTCCCATGGCTCATTGTCTTGAGCCTGGTCGTCATCGATCGCGTCGCGACCCGCGTTCTCGCGAATCGAGCGGCCATCGCCATCGTTGGCCTCACGGCGATTCTCGGCGCCGTGTGGATTACCACCGCGCGCGATCGCCGTGCGTTCGAGCTCGTGCAGCTGGAGCGGCACTTCATCGACGCCGGAACCTTCGCAGCCAAGCAACTGCCCGCAAACGCCGCCGTCCTCACGGTTCGCCACAGCGGCAGCGTCCATTACTACTCGCAGCATCCCACCGTGTCGTGGGACACGCTGCCGCCAGACGCGCTCGACCGCGCCCTTGACCTCCTCCGCAGCAGGGGTCTGACCCCGTTTCTCTTGTTGGACACGTCGGAGGAGGGGGCGTTTCGAGAGCGGTTCGAACGCGCCAGCCCGATCGGACGGCTCGACTGGCCGCCGATCGCGCGCGTCGGCCGCACGATTCGCGTCTACGATCCCGCGGATCGCGCGCGATACTTCAGCCGCGTGCGCAACCTTCCGTACGCGCCGGCCGTCCAACCCTTGTTATGGGAGACCTCCGCTACGCGCTCCGTTCGCTTCGCAAGCAGCCCATCTTCACCGCCATCGCGGTCCTGACGCTGACGCTCGGCATCGGCGCCAACACCGCGATTTTCAGCCTGCTCTATCAGGTGCTGCTCCGGCCGCTGCCCTACGCGAACGCCGACCGCCTCGTGTTCGTGTGGAACACCTACAAGCTGATGGGGCTCCCCCAGGCGTCGGTCTCGATTCCCGACTACATCGATCGCAAGACACAGGCACCGGCGTTCGAAGAGAGCACGCTGTTCACGATGCGCAGCGTCAACCTGACCACGCAGGGCCAGCCCGAGCAGTTGCGCGCGCTAGCGGTGACGCCGTCGTTCTTCTCGACGCTCGGCAAGCAGCCGCTCATCGGCCGCGGGTTCAACGAGGACGAGGCCCAGCCCGGCAACGACAAGGTCGTCGTCCTCACGCACGGCACCTGGACGTCGCATTTCGGCGGCGATCCGTCGATCGTCGGCCGCGACATCCGGCTGAACGGCGAAACGCACCGCGTCGCCGGCGTGCTGGGCCCGGAATTCGAACTGCCCGGCGCGGAGATCGCACTGCTCCAGCCGTTCGCCTTCACACCGCAGCAGATGTCGGATCAGGGCCGCGGCAACGAGTTCAGCCAGATGATCGCGCGGCTTGCTCCCGGCGCGTCGATCGAACAGGCGAACGCGCAGATGACGACGATCGTGAAGCGCAACCTCGAGCGGCTGCCGGAGCGGCGCGCCTTCGCGGAATCGGCCGGCTTTGGCGGCTACGCGATTCCGCTTCGCGATCAGCTCGTCGGCGATGCGCGCGCACCGCTCTACGTGCTCCAGGCCGGCGTGATCGTCCTGCTGCTGATCGCCTGCGCCAACGTCGCCAGCCTGTTGCTGATGCGCGCCACGGGCCGCACCCGCGAGCTCGCTATTCGCACGACACTCGGCGCAGGCCGTCAGCGCTTGATCCGGCAACTCCTCACCGAAGGTCTGGTGCTCTCGGCGAACGGCGCCGTCGCCGGGCTCGCCGTCGGCTGGGCCGGCGTGCGCGGCCTCGTCGCGCTCAGCCCGCAGCAAGTGCCCGGCATGGCGAACGCGACGGTGAACCCCGCGGTGATGCTCTTCACGACGACGCTGGCGATTGCGACGGGATTGATCTTCGGGCTCGTGCCGGCGCTGACCGTTCTCCGCGGCAGCATGAGCACGGTGCTCAAGGACGATTCGACGCGCGGCTCGGCGAGCAGGCGCACCGGCCTCACTCGCTCCACGCTCGTCGTCGTTGAAACGGCGCTCGCGTTGATGCTGCTGATTGGCGCAGGTCTCCTCGTCAAGAGCTTCCTCCGCCTGAATGAGGTGAACCCCGGCTTCTCGTCCGAACGCGTGCTGACGGCGCAGCTATCGCTGCCGGCGACCCGCTACCCTGATGCCGCGGCGCGCCGCGCGTTCTGGACGCGTCTGCTCGACCAGGTGCGCGCGCTGCCGGGCGTCACCGCCGCTGGCCTCACGTCGAACGTGCCGTTCAACGGGAACGTAGGGTCTGGCTCGTATTCGATCGTCGGCTACACGCCGCCGCAAGGCGAAGCGCAGCCGCACGGCCGGCAGGAAGTGATCGGCGGCGACTATCTCCGCGCCATGCAGATTCCGATCGTCGCGGGTCGCGCGTTCAACGATGCCGATTCGGGCGACGCACTACCCGTCGTCATCATCGATCAGTATCTGGTCACCCGGTATTTCCAGAACCGCGATCCCATCGGACAACAGATTCAGCGCGGCGGCCCCACGAGTCCGAAATTCACGATCGTCGGCGTCGCCGGGACCATCAACAGCATCGATCTCGGACAGCCGGTTGCGAAGGAACGCATTTACTATCCCGTCGCGCAGCAGGCGCGCCCGTTCATGGCGCTGGTCGTGAAGAGCGCCGTCGAGCCGAAGGCGCTCGTCGCGCAGGTGCGCAACGCGGTGATGGCCATTGACGCTGAACAGCCAATCGCCGACGTGCGCACGATGGAAGAATGGGTGGCACGCTCGCTCGAAGGACGGCGGTCGCCGATGCTGCTGCTGGCGCTCTTCGGCGCGGTCGCGCTCCTCCTGTCGGCGATCGGCATCTACGGTGTGCTCGCCTTCGCGGTCGCGCAGCGCACGCGCGAGATCGGGATTCGCCAGGCGCTCGGCGCGGATCGGCGATCGATTCTCTCGCTGGTCCTGAAGCAAGGTCTCACGACGACGGGCATCGGCGTCGTGGTTGGTTTGATCGGATCGATGGCGCTGACGCGCTATCTGCAGACGCTGCTCTTCGGCGTCACCGCGCACGACATTCCCGTGTACGCCAGCGTCACGCTTCTGCTCCTGGGCGTCGCAACGGCGGCCTGCTACGTCCCCGCGCGGCGCGCGACCGCCGTGCATCCCAATCAGGCGTTGCGAGACGCCTGAGACCACACAGCCTGACAGCCCAGCCGTAAAGATTTTTGTCCACCTGACGCCGGGAGGGGTACACTTTTTGTTCCACCTGGGAGTCCAGATGACTGCGTTGCTTGTCGACGCGGACGCCGACACACGCCTGATGTACTCCACGTTCCTCGCGCAACAGGGTGTGCACGTCGAGGAAGCCGAAGACGGCCGCGAAGCGCTCGCAAAGGCACTGGTTCACCCGCCCGACGTGGTCATCACTGAGACGCTCCTGCCCGGGATGAGCGGAATCGATCTCTGCAAACTGCTCCGCCGCGACGACGTCACGGCGGGCACGCCGATCATCGTCATCACCGGTGATGCGTTCCCGGAGCGATTGGATCGGGCGCGCCGTGCCGGCGCCGATGCTGTGCTCGTCAAGCCGTGTCTGCCGAACGATCTGCTTGCCGAGATCCGGCGCCAAGCGCAGCGCGCGCAGGGCTTGGTCGAGGTGGCGCGCGAGGTTCGGACTCAGGCCTTCAGCGTGGTGCGGCACTCGAGGGAAATCGTCACCAACTCGCGAGAAGCGCGCCGGCACCGGGCGGCATCGCGGCAGTTTGAGCGCATCAAGACCACGGCACCGCCCGCTCCTCCCCCGGCTCTCGTCTGTCCATCCTGCGACGAGCGGCTCGTCTACCAGCGCAGCCATATCGGAGGCGTGAACGCGCGGCACGTCGAACAGTGGGACATCTACGAGTGCCACAACGGCTGCGGCTGGTTCGAGTATCGACACCGGACGCGGAAGCTTCGGCGTACGTCGGCCACCGATTCGGCGTAGGATATGGCTCAGCTTGAACACCTCCGAACGGCCGCTCGCATTCACACCGCTCCGCCGCGTGGCGAGCGCTGTTTTGGCTTCCCTGCTGGTCATCGCAGCGCCTGGCGCTGAAGGCCCCAGGACTCCCACGCATTCCCTGACCGTCGACACCGACCCGGCCGGCGCCCGTGTATTCGTCGACGGCCGCTATGCGGGTCAGACTCCCGCGGACCTGACAGGCCTGTCGACGGGCAGCCATCGCCTCAGACTGGAAAAGGCCGGCTACCTCGAGAACGCGCGCACGATCGACGTCGGCGACGGCCGCCCCGCGCGGGTGCGCGTCACGATGACGCCGAACGCCCATGCGGCCGAGCAAGTCGTGAGCGGCGGGAACAACAAAGGTCTCACGTCCAATAAATGGTTCTGGGTTGGTGTCGCGGGCGCGGCCGGCGGTGCCGGCGCCGCCTTCGCGCTCAAGGGCAAAGAGAATCTCTCGCCGGTGATCGGCTCGGTCCTTGTCGATCCGTCGTCCGGGCTTCAAGGCGCAACCGACATTGCCTTCACGGCCGTCGGCGCGAGCGATTCAGAAGGCGACCCGCTGACCTACACCTGGGAATTCGGCGACGGCACGAGCGGCTCCGGCGCCACGGTCACGCATAGGTACGCCACGGCCGGGACGTTCACCGCCACGCTCAACGTGAGCGATGGAAAGCATACGGTTTCGGCGCGCGGCTCAGTGAGCATCGTGAGCTTGACCGGTACATGGCGCGGCCAAAATGCGGCCTACACGCTCACGATCACGCATGCCGGATCCGTGCTGAGCGTGGCGTGGGACGATGTGCTGGGAACCGTGAGCCGCCGCTGGTCCGGTTCGGGCAGCGTGGCGTCACCGAGAAGCCTGACGGCGGTGTTGAATCCCGTGCTGAATGCGGGAGGGAACCTGTCGCTGACCGGAACGTTGGACGCGGCCGGCAACGCCATCGCCGGCAGCGTCAACGGCTTCGTAACCCCGAACTTCCCGCTGGACGTGCGCCGGCAGTAGACCGACGCACATCCAGCAGTTCCTACCTGCCTGAAGAGGTCGTCGCCGGCGCCTGGTTCACGCTGAACGTGAACGCGGTGAACTGCATTTCCTCCCACGTCTGGTCGCCCCAATAAACGTCTTTCGTCGGATCGGGATTCGACTTGTTCGCGGTGGAGTTGTCGTACCACGCTGACGTCTTCAGCTTCGTGCCCTTCGGCAGCACGAGCGGCGTCTTGAAGACGTAGTCGGTCTGCCAGTTGAAGTCGTACTTCGGCACGTTGAGGATCATTTCCGTGCGGCCGTCGGGATAGATCGCCGCGACTTCCCAATGCTTGCCGCGCACGTGCGTATGCGGCAGCGCGCTCCACAGCGTCACATCGGTGTTCATCGTCATCTCGGCGTCGACGCGGGTGTCGGCAGTGCCCGCCTTCAGCACGAAATTGGCGTTCTGCAGCGGGACCACGACCAGTTCCGTCTTCGGCGCCTCGCTCGCGAATTTCACGCCGATGCTCGTCCGATCAGTTGTCGCGGTGCCGTTGGTCGTATAGTGCATCTGCACCGTGATAATCGCGCCCTTGGGGATCTTGATCGCGGTGCCCGGCTCGTAGACGCGCAGCGAATGTCCCGGAGCATAACCAGCGAGCCACGCGCCAGGATTCCGCTTGGGCGCGCGATCGTTGTCGACGGGAGCCTTGTCTTCCTTCGGCGCGTCGGCGGGACGCCGCATGCCCTGACCAAACTGGAATGGCGGAACGGGACGCGGCGCGCCGGCCGCCGGGACCGCCGGACGTGCCTCTGGCTGGCCGCTATCGCCGGGCCGGACAAAGACGATGACGTGGTGCACGGCGGCGCGGGCGCCGGGTCGCACCTCGAAGGCCTGCAGCCACCGGTCCTCGGTCAGGTTCGTCGGGATCTCGAAGAACTTGTAGTCGAGCATGCCGCTGGCCGGGATCGGATAGTCCTCCTGCATCGTGAAGACGGCGTCGGGCTTGCCCATCATCCAGCCGTCGACGAACTTCGGCGCGGCCGGCAGATCCTTGGGATCGCCCTCGGGCGCGCCGCCGCTCGCCCATGCGAGGAGCACGTTCTTCTCCACCGCCGACAGGCTGCGGTCATTCAGGAACTTGTGCTGCGTCGGGTCCTCGGCGTGCCACGGCGGCATCGTGCCGTTCTGCACGCGCGTGGCGATCGCCTTGGCGTACGGCCGCGCGTCTTTGTACGAGAGGAGCGGCATCGGGCCGATCTCTCCGGCTCGGTGACAGTTCGCGCAATTCTTGTAGAGAATCGGCGCGACGTCCTTGCTGAATGTCGGGGTCGACTGGGCGCTCGCCGACACCGCGTGTCCGACGAAACCTGCCACGGCGAAAGCAACGATCGTACGTGTCATGAGCTCCTCTGCTGTTGGTAGGGCCGTTCCTGACGTACCTGAAATGGCACCACTTTTGACGTCAATTGCTTGTATCGGGTTCCGGAAATCAGCACGACAGACATTTGTGGTTGTTTTTCGCGCCGAGGCTCTCAAGGTACTTGATCGTGTCCGGCCACGGCTGCACGCGCTGCACGGGTCCGTTCGCGAGATCGATCGTCGTCTGCCCCTCGCGATTGACCGCTCTTACGTCAGCGCCTTTGCTGACCAGATAGCGAATCATGTCGGTGTCGCCGCGCGACGCTGCATGATGCACGGCGGTGTTGCCCTCGTGATCGCGCGCGTTCACGTCAGCGCCAAGTTCCTCGACGAGATACCGGACCGCCGCGAGCATCCCGCCCGGAGCATGGCGATGGGAGTTGCCGGCGAAGCCTTCACCGTACCCGACACCAGCGGCGGCGAGGAGCGCCGGCACACCGGGACCAGCGGTCGGAATCGGCTGCAGGCCTGACACGTCCTTCGACTCGCGCCGCCCGACGTCACCCGTCTCCGGACGCTCCGGCGGCTTGATCGTCGGAATCCAGGGATCGGCGCCGAACGACACGAGCAACTTCATCGCGTCGACGTCCGCACCGTACGCGGCGCGCCAGAACGCTGTCGCGCCCGCCTCGTCGACACCCGACTGATCGAAGTTGTAGTTCGTGTACCACACCTTGCGCGAGACGCGTTGGTTCGGATCGGCGCCCGCATCGAGCAACCGCTTCATCAGGTCGAGATAGCTCGCCTTTTGATTCATGTGCGCGCGGGGCTGCGGATAGCCGGCGCGCGGGGCCCACATCAGGTTGATCGTGGCGTAGAGCGGACCGACGCCGTTCTCGGCGACGAGATTCGGGTTCGCGCCGCGCTCGAGCAGCGTGGATGCCAGATCGAACTGCCCGTTGACCGTGGCCACGAGCAGCGCCGTCGCCTGATCGCCGCCCTTGCGCTGGTTCACGTCGACGCCCGCATCGAGCAGCGCGGTGGCGACGCCAACATGGCCCTCGCGCACCGCGTAAAGCAGCGGCGTCATGCCACCCTGCCACGCCACCTGCTCGTTGATCAAATGCTGCCGGTCGACGCCCGGAACGAGCGGTCGCGGCGGTGTGGGACGCGGGCGCTTGTCGGGCGTCGCGGCCAGGTTGCGGCCATCCGGGTTCACGCCGTTACGGCTCAGGGCGTTGAGATCGGTGAGCTTGGTCGAGCCGTTCGGATCAGCGCCCCGCGCGATGAGCAGTTTGACGGCGTCCACGCGGCCTGCGGCCGCGGCAAAGATCAGCGGCGTCTGCTGACGATCGCTCTCCTGCGCGTCGACGGCGGCACCCTTGTCGAGGAGCAGGGTGATGGCCGCGACATCCCCGGCTGCCGCGGCAAACATCAGCGGCGTCGCGCCGGTGTTCGTTTTGGCGTCGACCGGCGCGCCGGCCGCGAGGAGTGCCTTCTCGATCGCCGCCGATCCGCGTTCCGCCGCCAGGTGCAGTGCCGTGTAGGCGCCGAAGCGCGTCGTCGCGCGCGGGTTCGCCCCCGCGGTGACCAGTGCCGCGATCAACTCCGCGTCGCCGTGGCGCGCGGCCCAATGCAGCGCTGTCACGCCATCGCCCTGCGGAGTGTTGACGTCTGCGCCCTGCTTGATCATCGCGAGCACGCTCGCGCGATCGCCCTGCATCGCCGCGTCGGCGATCGACGCGGGTCCTGCGGCGCGGCCCGCGGTCGTTGCCGACAGCAGGATGGCGACAACCACCAACGACGCGGTTTCAAAACGTACGTGGTGTCCGCCTTCAGGCGGACCTGAGGTCGGGCTAAAGCCGGACGCCACAGTTTTGAAACCGTGGCTCATTTTTCGAGGCATAAGGTCAGCTTCCATTGAGATCGAAAGTCCCGGTGCTGTCACCGAACGTTTTCATCTCCATGCCCAGCATCTGGCCGACCGTGACGAACACGTTCGCCATCGGCGTCCCGTCGGGCGCCTTCAGATGCAGCCCGCCCTTCAACTGACCGCCCGCCTTGCCGGCGAGGAACAACGGACAGCGCTTGTGGTTGTGCAGGTTCGGATTCCCCATCGGCGAGCCGTACATGATCAGCGTGTGATCGAGCAGGTTGCCGTCGCCGTCGGGCGTCCGCTTCAGCCGCTCGAGGAAGTACGGCACCAGGCTGACGTGGTACTTGTTGATCTTGGCGAAGTCGAGAATCCGCTCCGGCCGCTCGGCGTGGTGCGACGCGTTGTGGAAGCCGGTGGTGATGCCGGTCTGCGGGAACACGCGGCCCGACACGTCGCGCGACATCTTGAACGCGAAGACGCGGGTGAGGTCGGACGCGAGTGCCACGGCCTGCAGGTCGAACATCAGCTTGACGTGCTCGTCGAACGAATCGGGCACGCCCATCGGCGCGTTCGGCAACTCGCGATGCTCGCCGCTGCGGTTGAACGCCTCGATGTTCTGAATTCGCCGCTCGATCTCGCGCACGTCGTCCAGATACTGCGTCAGCCGGGCGCGATCGTTCGCGCCGAGCTGCGCCTTCATGCGATCGATCGACGAGACGATGGTGTCGAGGATGCTGCGGTCTTCACGCCGCCGCTTCGCACGTTCTTCAGGTGTCGCGCCGGCGCCGAACATCGTGTCGAACACCGCGCGCGGATCGCGCAGCATCGGCAGCGGCTCGCTCGGCGACCCCCAGCTGATCGCGTCGGTGTAGGCGCAGGAGTAGTTGTATTCGCAGCCGCCGGAATGGTCGACCGTCTCGATCGACAGCTGCATCGAGGGGATGGCCGTGTCCTGACCGAACTCGCGGGCGCAGACCTGGTCGAACGACGTCCCCACATACAGATCCGATCCCATCGTCTGTTTGGGATGCGCCTGCGTGAGGAAGACGGAGCTGGCGCGGAAATGATCGCCGCCGATCTCCGGCGTCGTGAACGCCTCCGCCATGCGGACGTCGGTGTTGCTGACGATCGTCACGTAGTCGCGGAGCGACTCGAGCGGGGCGAGCGACGTTGGCGAGAGATCGAAATCGCGTCCTGTCGCCGCCGGCGACCAGAGGTTCTTTTCGAGCCCGTAGGCGCAGCTGCCCGCGGCGCCATGCACCATCTCGATAGCGACGAACTTGACCTGCCCCTTCGCGGCGGTCTTGGCCACAGCAGTCGCGGCCGGCGTCATCGCGTCGAGGAACGGCAGCGCGGCGGTGACGCCGAGGCCCTTGAGCACTGTGCGACGGGACAGGTGCCGCTTCGTGATGATCATCGCGAATCTCCAGCGGTCGATTCGACCGGAGCGGGTCGGGACATTTGAAACGCGGCGCTTCGCGCCACGCCGGCGACGAGCGCCTGAATGCTGTAGTGCTGCGGTTCCGCGGCGCGAACAATCGCGCGCAGCGCCGGCATGTCGTACGCCTCCACACGGCGGCCGAGGGCGTACGTCATCAGGTTCTCGGCGAAGTTCATCAGGAAGGTCTCTTTGTGTTTCAGGAGCGCCGTGCGGAGGCCCGCGGCGCCCTGCATCTCAGTGCCGTCATAGAGCTGTCCGTTGGAATCAACCGTCACGCCGTTGTCCTTGATCCGGTACTGCCCCGTGACGTCGAAATTCTCGAGGGCGAGGCCGAGCGGATCGATCACGCGATGGCACGACATGCAGGCGGGGTTCGCACGGTGCTGCTCCATGCGCTCGCGCACCGAGAGAAAGCGACCGTTCGCGGCGCCTTTCGTGTCTTCGAACGCCGGCACGTCGGGCGGCGGAGGCGTCGGCGGCAACCCGAGCATCACCTGCAGCACCCACTTGCCGCGCTGCACCGGCGACGTGCGATCCGCCACCGACGTGAGCAGCAGGATGCTTCCCTGCGTCGTCAGGCCGCGCCGCGGCTCCGGCAGCGTGACGCGCCGGAACTCGGGACCGGTGACGTTCGGAATGTTGTAGTGCCGCGCGAGGCGCTCGTTGACGAACGTGTAGTCGGCGGTGATCAGATCGAGCGCGCTCCGGTTCTCGCGCACGACACTGTCGAAGAAGAGCTCGGTTTCGCGGACGAACGCCTCCGACAGCGACGCGTCCCAGCGCGGGAACAGCAGGCCGTCCGGGCGCACCTTGTCGACGTCCTGCAGCCGCAGCCACTGCGACGCGAAGCGCGTGGACAGCGCGCGCGAGCGCGGATCGACCAGCATGCGCTTGACCTGGCGGTCGAACACCGCGGGATTTCTGAGGGTCCCGTCGGTCGCCGCCTTCAGCAGCGCCTCGTCGGGTAGCGTGCCCCAAAGGAAAAACGACAGCCGCGAGGCAAGATCGACGTCGGTGAGGCGATAGAGTCCATTCGCCGCGCGCACCGTCTGCTCGGTGCGGAACATGAAGCGCGGGTTCGCGAGGATGCCCTGGACGCCGAAGCGAATGCCCTCTTCGAAATCGCCGCCGTCTTTGCGCGCGCGATCGTAGATAGCGAGGAGATCGTCGAGGTCGTCGCGCACCGGCCCGCGATACGCGTGCGTCCCCAGACGCCGCAGGATGTCGCCGGCGCAGCGACGCTCCTGGCTCGGCGCGGTGGGATGACAGGTGAAGATCTTTCGCCGGCTCGGCGTCTCCGAAACGCCCGTGACGCTGAGCGGTCCGGCAATCGCCACATCCTGCAGGTGTGGCGCCATCGTCACGCCGTAGCCCGTGCCGATGCGCGTGTCGACGAGCGTGAACTCGATCGGCGCCAGCAGGTCGTCGACCGGTCCGACCGACCGCGGCACGAACGCGGCGGCGATGCGCTGCGGTCCAGCCTTGATCGCGATCGGCGGCGTCTCGAGCGTCAGGCCCTTCTCGCCCGCGTCGCTCATGGCGTAGTCGACTTCGATCGTCGCCGCACGCTCGCCGTTGACGGTGATCTCGAGCAGCTCTTTCTTCCCCGCCATGTAGACGGCGGTGTTGCCGAACAGCTCCCCGCTCACGGTGCGGACCAACGTCGCCTGGAACTTGTAGAGGCCGTCGGCCGGGAACGTGTGCACGAAGGCGGTGCCGCCGCGCGAACCGAACGGCGTGCCCTCGACGTACAACATCTGGTTCTCGGTCGCGGGCACCTGATACGTAGAGGTCGCGGCCGACGCGGAGCGATCGCCGACGGCGAGGCGGCTGATCTGGCTCGCGGCGCGCAGGTAGCCTTGCGGCAGCGCAGGTGAAAACGCCTGCGTGTCGGCGATGTTGTCGAACCCCTGGCTCATCGTGTCGGGCGGCAGAAACGCCGTCACGTCCACGTCGACGTCGAGCAGGTCTTTGACGGCGTGCGCGTATTCGGAGCGCGTCAAGCGCTGGAACGGACGCCAGCCCGGATTGGGATTCGCCGCCGCCCACCGATCCATCTGCGTTTCGAGCGAGCGCCGCAGCGCGAGCAGCGCCTCCTCGTCGGGCCGTCTGGAGCCGGCGGGCGGCATCATGCCGGCGCGCAGCTTGCGGATGATTTTTTCGGAGATGTCGGGATGCTCGCTCGCGCGCGATGCGTCGAACGACGCCAGCGAGAGATCGCCAGCCTTGCCGCGATCGCTGTGGCAGCCGACGCAGTACTGTTTGACGGTTTGTGTCGCGGCGGTTGGGGCGTCCGGCTTCTTGACCGCCGTAGCCTGGGCGAAGGCGGTCAGCCGGACCTCGGGCGCTTGGTGTTGAGATGTCGCCGCGACACCTAACGCAGCGACCCACACACCGACGACGGCGCCAAACGCGGCCCGCATTCTCCCGGCAAGTATAAGCCTTACGGCTACTTAATGCGCACGATCACGACGCCGCGTCCGGGGAACACGCCCGTCTGGCGTGTCACCGTCCGCCCCTTCGCCGTCAGCGTCGTCACCTCGATGTTGACGGGGTTGGTTGTCGGCACGCCGACGTGGACGGGGATGACGTTCTGCGAGCAGTAGCCGCTGCCCGTGTCCATGATGCCCACGCCGAAAAGCTTGCGCGAGCCCGCCGGGTAGACGCGAACCTCCGCGCCGGCAAGCGTGGCGCGGCCTCGAGCATCGAGCACCATCACCTCGACCGACTGCTTCGCCTGCGCCGCCGGCAGCATGTTGCGGTAGAGCGGGTGTGCGCCGGCTGGGTTGTTGTTAGCGAGCGAGAGATCGAGATCACCGTCGCCGTCAAAGTCCACCCACTGCACGCCGTGCGTGGCGCCATGCGGCAGCTTCAGCGACGCGAGCACGTCAGCGAATTTTCTTCCGTCGTTGCGGTACAGGAAGTCGTGTTCGTTGACTGCGGTATCGACGTACGACGAGACGTACACGTCAGGCCTGCCGTCGTTGTCGACATCGCCCCACCGCGATGGCGTCGCTTTCTCACCGCCGGCCACGCCCCATGCTTTCGCGACCTCGGTGAACACGCCGCGGCCGTCGTTGCGATAGAGAAAATTGCCGCCGTAGCCCGCGACGAACAGATCGAGATCGCCGTCGCCGTCGATGTCCGCGACGCTCGGTCCGTTGCTGCCTGACGTCTCGGGCCGTCCGGGCGCATCCATGCCCTTCTCGTGCGCCATGTCCACAAACTTGGTGCGATCGTTTCGGTAGAAACCGTTCGCGTCGCCATTCTGGTTGGCGACGAAGAGATCCAGGTCGCCGTCCTGATCGGCGTCGAACCACACGGCGCCAACGGTCCGTCGAGGATCGTCGAGGCCGAGCTCCGTGCCGACGCTCGTAAACTTCCCGCCGTCATTGCGGAACATGAGGTTCGGCGCATCGCGCATCGCCACGAACAGATCGAGATCGCCGTCGTTGTCCACATCGATCCATGACACCTGCCGCGTCTCACCCACCGCGTCCACGCCGACCTGCGCTGCGACGTCGGTGAAGTGCTTGCCGCCGCCGTCGTTGCGATACAGCTTGTTGCGGGTCTCGGATCGTCGCGTGAAGCCGACATACAGATCGATGTTGCCGTCGGCATCGAAATCGCCCCAGGCGGCCGCGCGCGTGTCGGTGAGGTCGGCGACGCCCGCCGACGCGGCCATCTCGCGGAACACGCCACGCTCGTTCATGTACAAGCGATTCGGCTTGCCGGCGCCGAAGCCGACGAACAGATCGAGATCCTCGTCGCCATCGAAATCAGCCCACGCGTTCGGCTGACCGCCGGACGCCGCGAACAGCTCCGGCTGCACCGCCTCGAACTGCGGCAGCGCGCTCTGCGCTGCGGGTGCGATCGCGAGCGCAGCGACAATGAGCGGGACGATTGGCTTCATGCGCGAATGCTACCATCCGCGCGGAGCGACCCCTACTCCATCAACGTCGCGGTGACGCCTGCTCCAAAACCGGCAGGGTGATGTACGACGGCCGCGCGGCGGATCGGAAAATCGTCTGCGTGGCCTTCTGATAATCCGCCGGCTTCGCGTGGTAGATGTCGACGAAGGTCTGCGGGTTGCGATCGAACATCGGGAACCACGAGCTCTGCACCTGGACCATCACGCGATGGCCCTTCAAGAACGTGTGGTACTTGTCGCCGAGCGTGAACGTAATCTGTGTCGGCTGGTTCGGCACCATTGGCTCCGGCGCGCTCATGCTGTTGCGGAATTTGCCGCGGAGAATGTCGCCGGCAAGCAGCATCTGGAAGTGCCCCATCCGCACGTTGTCGGGGTTCGGTGACGGATCCGGCGCATTGCCCGGATAGACGTCGATCAGCTTGACCACCCAATCGCTGTCGGTGGCGGTCGTCGCCACGGTCAGCGACACCTCGATCGGTCCGGCAATCGTCAGGTTCTCGGTCAGCGGCGGCGTTTCGTAGACGAGCACATCGGGCCGTCCTGCGACGAACCGCTGATCCTCGACCATGAACACGTGCCCTTCGGTCGTCGTGACTTCCGCGGTGTACGGCACCGGCTTGTTCGGGTCGCTGACATAGGCGTCTGACACGTCTGACACGTCTGACACCGGTGCAGAAACTGCCAACCGACCGCCGGCCGAGAGGTAGAAATTGCGTGGGCGCGTGCCAGGCGGCGGCCAGCGGGCGTAGTCGTGCCACTGATTGCCACCGGTTTCGAACACGACCGCTTCCGCCAGGTTCAGCTTCCCCTTGTCTTTCAGATAGAAATTGAAAAACGGCAGCTCGATCTCCGACCGGTACCGCTCCGCCGTCTTCGACGCAAAGTTGATGTGGCCGAGCGTGCTGCCGTCGCCGCGCGACCAGCCGCCGTGCAGCCACGGCCCGACCACGAGCGTCGTCTTGTTGGCCGGGCTCTTCTCTTTGAGCGCGCGATACATCCGGAACGGACCGTAGAAGTCCTGCGCGTCGAACCACGCCGCGACGATCAGGACCGGATGCGCAATCCCGACGAGATCCTTCGGCACGTTGCGCGCCTGCCAGTACTCGTCGTATGTCGGGTGCGTCATGTGATCGTGATACGTCGGCACATCGTCCGCGAAATGCTTCTCGGCGTTGGCCGCGTTACCGAGTTCGAGGAAGAACCGGTAGCCGTCGGGCGTCCCGTAGTCGAACCGCTCGACCGGCCGCTCGGACGGCGCGACGCGCGCGCGGGCGTTGGTGGACATCCAGTTGAAGCCGTACATCAACTGATAGGCGCCGCCGGAATGGTAGTCGTCGCCGTAGAACTGATCCTGCGGCGGCGCTTGCGGCGACGAGGCCTTCAACGCCGGATGCGCGTCGATCATCCCCATCGACACTTCCCAGCCCGCCCACGAGATGCCCCACTGGCCGACGCGGCCGTTGTTGTTGGGCACGTTCTTGACGAGCCAGTCGATCGTGTCCCAGGTGTCGGTGCTCTCGTTCGGCTTCGTCGAGCCTTTGACGTACGGCACGTGATGGATGAACTCACCCTCCGACTTGAACTTCCCGCGTGTGTCCTGGTAGACGAAGATGTAGCCCTCGCGCGCGAAGTCGTTGTTCGGGCCCAGCACGGTGCGGTAGGCGTCGGCGCCGTACGGCGCGATGCCGTAGGCCGTGCGGGTCATCAGCAACGGATATGTGCGGCTCGTGTCTTTCGGCGTGTAGAGAATCGTGAACAGCTTCACGCCGTCGCGCATCGGGATGTACAGCTCGCGCTTGACGTAGTTCGATTTGACGTCGTACGGCGATTGCGCGGGTGTGTTGACGGCGAGCAGGACAGCCGCGGCGACGGTGGTGGCGAGGACACGCATGGCGGCGATTGTAGCGCCGCCGCGCTTCCCCTCCGGCGTAGCGCGGTCCCGTTCAGGGCCGCGTCGCGTCGGCGGACTGCGAGGCGAGGAACGTCTTGTAGTTCGTCTTGTCGATCCGCACGGTCACCGGCCGCCCGGCGGGCCCAAGCGGCCGCCCTTCCACGCCGCCGATCGTGAACGCGAACGCGCCGGGATCACCGATCCGCATCGTCACGTCGTCTTTGAGGACGACCGATTCGTGGTCCCCGGCGGCCATCAAGCGTCCGAACACGCGCTGCCCCTGCGAGGTGACTTCGACCCAGCACGCTCCGCGCGGCCGCACTTCCAGCGTCAAGGCTTGCGCAGGCTCTGAGGCGACGGTGCCTTTGGTGGCGACGGGCGCTTCCGTCTGCGGCGCGACAGTGACCGGCGCGATTGCTTTCACTTCGGCGGGAGGTTCAGCCTTCGGTCTCCGCGCGAGGGCGAAGTACAGCGCCACCATCATCAGGATGAGACAGAGCTGCAGGATCTGAACCTGTCGTGATCGCGAGGTGTCGTCATCGACCGCGGGCCGAGACCGCGACTGGCTGACAGGCTCGGCCTTCGGCTGAGGTGGCGTCTCGACTTGGGGCGCCGCGGCGGCCTCGAACCCACCGCGATAGCGGGCGATGACCTCCTCCGGGTTCAGGCCGACTTCGCGCGCGTAGGCGCGCAGATAGCCCCGCGTGAACAAGCCGCCTGGAAGTTTGGCGAAGTCGTCGCTCTCGATCGCACGGATGAGGGTCCGCGTGATCTTGGTCGCGCGGGAAATGTCTTCGACCGACATGTCGCGCGCGACGCGCGCACGTCGAAGGTCGGCCCCAATCTCTTCCACGTCCGCCTCCACGCGGCGGAACATGCAAGCGGTGAACCGTTGAGGCGAAGCTCGGCCGATGTCGACCCGCTCGTCCCGAAGGGCGAGCTCATGGTTCGACAGACTCACCATGAGCGTGGGATCGCTATTCGCTGCGCAGAGCGACGAGCGGATCCACCCGCGCCGCGCGGCGCGCCGGCAGGTAGGACGCGGCGAGCGCGATGGCGGAGAACGCGACGATGACACCCGCGAAGGTCGCCGGATCGAGCGGCGTGACGCCGAACAGCAGCGTCTCGAGATATCGCGTCATGCCGGCCGCCAGCGCGCCGCCGAACGCGAGGCCGATACTTGTCACCAACAGACTCTGCCGCATGACCAGCATCATCACCGCCGCGCCACGCGCACCGAGCGCCATGCGGATACCGATCTCGCGTGTCCGCTGCGCCACCGCGTACGCCATCACGCCGTAGATTCCAATCGCGGTCAGCGCCACCGCGATCGCCGCGAAGATGCCGAGCAGAACCGCATACAAACGCGGTCGCGACAGTGAATTCGAGACGAGCTGCTCCATGGTCGCGACGTTGTCGACAGTCGCTTGCCGTTCGAGGTCGTGAACGATGGAGCGCAGCGCTGATGCGAACGTCATCGACGCATCCGACGTGCGCACGGCGAAATACGGCGACGGCGGCGGAACGCCGGGCGGCGCCGGCCGCGTTGACACCGGTTCCTGCCGGTAGTCGATGAAGACTTGCGGATCGGGATCACGATCGAGATCGAATTGATGCACGTCCTCGACGATGCCCACGATTTCCCACGGCGAGGCGCCAATCGCGTAGACCTGCCGGCCGATCGGCTGCTCGCCCAGAAATCCGCTGCGTGCGAGCGTCTGGTTGATCAGCATTACCTGCGGCGCTCCGGCCGCGTCGGCCTCGGTCAGGCCGCGGCCCGCGACGACACGAACGCCCATCACCGTCAGAAAGTCGCGGTCGACGACGCGGACGTCGGGAGAGTGTGGCGGCTGACGTGCGTCGAATGGAGGCGGCGGCGGCATCCGAGCCGGCAGATCCGGCGTGAAGCGCAGCATCGCACCCGTTCGCGCGCGGACCGTCGGCAACTGCCGCGCATACGCCGCCGCCTGCACGCCGTTGGCGCGGCGTAAACGCGCCGAGACCTCCTCGGTGAACGCCGTCACTTGCCGGCCCGTGTAACGGCCACGCGGCAGCACCACCTGCGCGGTGGCGACATGCGTCGGGTCATAGCCCGGATGGACGCGTGACAGGTTGATCAGGCTGCGGATCAACAGCCCCCCGCCGAGAAACAGCATCGTCGCCATCGCAATTTCCACGATGACGAGCGAACCCTGAAGGCGCTGGCGGCGCGCGAGGCTGAAGCCCGATGCCGACGCATTCGAACCTTCCCGCAACACCTCGGTCGCGCTGTGTGGTTGCCGCAGTGCGGGCATGATGCCAAACAAGACGCCGGTGAACATCGACACGCTCAGCGTAAAGAACAGCGCGGTCGCATCCACGCCGATCTCGTCGAGGCGCGGTAGCCCAACTCCGGCGCCGACGTCGCGACGCGGCAGGCCCGCACCGAGCGTGTGCAGGAGTTCGACGCCGATGTACGCGAGCACGATTCCCGCCACGCCGCCCAGCATCGCCAACAGCAGGCTTTCCGTCAGCGTTTGACGAATCAGTCGCCATCGGCTTGCGCCGATCGCGAGTCGCACCGCGATTTCCCGCCGGCGCGATGCGCTCCGCGCGAGGAGCAGGTTCGCCACGTTGGCGCACGCAATCAAGAGGACGAACCCAACGGCGGCGGCGAGGACGACGAGCCCGTGCCTGACTGGCGCCACCAGCAGATCCTGGAGACGAACAACCTCGTAGCCAGCCGGAAGTGGCGGAGCGGGTCTCCCCGCGGCCTCGCGTGCCGCACGGACCTGGGGGGCGATGATCGAGAGTTCGGCCTCGGCGGCCTCCGGTCGGATGCCCTCTTTCAGCTTGGCGAGCGGCGCGCCGCCCATGCTCGGAAAATCGCTCGCGACAAACGGCATCCAGAACTGCGAGGCCGAATCCGGAAACTGAAAGCCGGCCGGCATCACCCCGATCACCGCGTATGCGCGGCCGTCGAGCACGAGCGACTGACCGATCGCGCCGGCGGACCCGTTGAAACGCCGCCGCCACAACGCGTCGCTCAGGATGACAACCGCATCCGCGCCGGCGTGGTCTTCGGCTGGCGCGAACCCGCGGCCGACACGCGGCTGCACGCCGAGCATCGCGAGCGTGTCTCGCGAGATCCGCGTACCTTCGATGCGGATCGGATCGTCGCCGGCGAGCGTCATCTGCTGCGGCACGTAGAAGGTGACGTGCGACAGCGTTTGCGAGTGCTCTCGGAGCGCCGCCAGATCGGCCACTTGCATCGCCGGCACGCGCCGCGCCGCACCCGCCGCGCCGTCGCCCGGCGGCACACTGCCGAAGATGCGCACGAGCCGATCGGCATCCGGGTACGGCAGCGGCCGCAGCAGGATCGCATTCACCACGCTGAAGATGGCCGTGTTCGCGCCAATGCCCATCGCCAACGTCACGATCGAGACTGCGGTGAAGCCCGGCGCACGGAACAGCGTCCGTATCGCGTACCGCACGTCCTGCGCGAGGCTGTCGACAACGCGCGACATCATGTCTGTCTTGCCTCCTGCGGCGTGAACAGTTCCGCGATGTTAGACACCAGGCGAGGTCATTCGGTACGCAGCGCGACGAGCGGATCGACCGCGGTCGCCTGGCGAGCTGGCACATAGGCCGCGACAAGCGCTACCACCGCAAACAGCGCGGCGGCGGCCGCGAACGTCAGCGGATCAAGCGGCCTCAGCCCGAACAACAGCGATTCCAGATAGCGCGTGAGCATCGCCGCGCCGGCCAGTCCGATGGCCAGACCGGCCGAGGCGTGGAGCGCGCTGCGCCCGAGCACGAGCCACAGCACCTGCCCGCGCCGCGCGCCGAGCGCCATGCGGATGCCGATTTCGCGCGTCCGCTGCACGACCGCGTAGGCCATGACGCCGTAGATCCCCACCGCCGCCAGCGCGATCGCCAGCGACGCAAACACGCCCACGAGGACGCTGTAGATCCGCGGCAGCGTCACCTCGTGCGACAGAATCCGATCGAGGCTGGCGACGTTGTAGAGCGGCGCCTCCGGATCCATCAGCCGAACCGCAGCCGCAATTGCGGGCAACACCCGCTGCGGATCGCTCCGCGTCCGGACGACGAAGTACGGTCCGACCGGATAGCGGAAGCGCGCCGGGCCATCCCACAGGCTGAGGTTCGCGAAGAACTGCGCTGGCGGATCCTTGTCGAGCCCGTACAGCCTCGCATCGTCGACGACGCCGGTCACCGTCCGCGGCGTCGCATTGCGGCCGATGTACACGATGCCGCCGACCGGACTCTCGCTCCCGAATTCGCGACGCGCCAGCCTGCGATTGACGATCACCTCGTTCGGCGCAGCCGGCCACCGGCCCGCGACGAGGCGCGCGCCAATCGCCTGCAGGTATCCGGGACTGATGTACCGTGCGTCGGCGCCGTCCGGCGCGGGACCTGGCGGCGGAATGTCGGGCTTGCGCCGGAACGAGTGGGTCTCCTCCAGACGCACCATCGGCAACTGTCTCGCGTAGCCGACAGCGGCGACGTCCGGCATGGCGGCGATGCGCGCCGCGACGCCGCTCGCGAGCTGCTCCATCTGGTCGGCCGAATAGCGATCGCCCCGCGCCGCAACCTGGAACGTCAGCGCGTTGCGCGGGTCGTACCCCGGATCGAGGGTGACCAGGTTCACGAAGCTGCGAACCAGCAGTCCGCCGCCGACGACGAGCGGCAGCGCCAGCGCGATTTCGGCGGCCAGCAGCACGTGGTACAGCCGCGAGCGGCGATAGGCGCTCAACTGCTGAAACCGGACCGCCCGCACCGCGGGGACCACACCGAACAGCACGCCGGTCGCCATCGACACGGCCGCCGCAAACGCCAGCACCGGCGCATCGATCGCGATGTCAGCGATCCGCGGAAAGACGACCGTGTCGCCCAGGTCGAACCGCGACATCGTCGTGGCCAGCACGCGGAACATCCGCACGCCGCCGTACGCCAGCGCCGTTCCGGCCGCGCCGCCGGCGAGCGCGAGCACCAGGCTTTCGGTGATCAATTGCCGAACGATGCGGCCTCGGCCAGCGCCGACCGCGACGCGGATCGCAATCTCTCGCTCGCGCGAAGCGGTGCGCGCGATCAGCAGGTTGGCAACGTTGGTGGACGCGATCAAAAGAACGAAGCCCACTGCACCCGTCAGCACCAGCAGCGCCGACCGGACCGACGGCGCTACCGCATCCCGCAGCGGCACGAGCTCGAAACGCGCTGGCTCGAACGACGGGGGCGGCGCGCTGCGGCCGCGGACGCCGCGCACGATCGCGGTGAGCTCTGCGGTCGCCGCAGCGGCCGTCACTCCCTTGCGCAGCTCGGCGAACATCGCGATGCGACGGCGTGGATCGGGCGCCGGCGACGCCGGAGCCGGCATCCAGAATTCGTTGCGGTCGTCCGGGAAATGGAAGCCGCGCGGCATGACACCGACGATCGTGTACGGCGTGCCGAGCGCGACCGCACCGACGAACAGCGAGGTGCCGGTAAAACGCACGGTGGCGCCGAGCGCGTCTCGCCGTGCGCCGAAGTACCGCTGCCACATCGCGTCGCTGACCACCAGGACGTGGCTGCCGGCGCGTTCTTCATCGTCGGTAAACCAGCGGCCGAGCACCGGCGGAACACCGAGCATCGCCGCGGTGCCCGGTGTCATCGACGCACCGTTCACGAACGCGGTGTCGCCTGCGTCGAGCAGCGTGACCAGCGACTGCGAGATTGAGGACACGCGCGCGAACGAGTTCGCGTGGTCGCGGATCTCGATCCATTCGCCGGCGTTCAGGCCGCCGAGCCTCATCGGCTTGCGCGTGCTGGACTCCGCGGCGGGCACGTTTTCGTACAGCTGCACCAGGCGCTCGGGATGTGCGTAGGGCAGCGGACGGAGCAACAGCGCGTTGACCACGCTGAAGAGGGCGGTGTTGGCGCCGATGCCGAGTGCGAGGGTCAGCACGGCGACGGCGGTAAAGCTGGGCGTCCGGCGAAACGCCCGCGCTGCGAAGTGAATGTCCTGCAGGCCGTCGAGAAACACGAACTACTCGGCGGTGAAGTGCACGACCACTTTCATCTGCACGGGCACCGGCACACAGTTGAGCAGCGTCTCGCTGAACTCCCATTGGCGCACCGCCTCCGCGGCCGCCGCCTCGAAATCGGGATGCGATGAGGACACGGTCCGCAGATCGCGGATGGTGCCGTCGGCTTCAATGCGCGCGTCGAACACGACATCGCCGGTTTGTCGTGCGGCGCTCAGCGCCGCCGGATAAGTCGGATAGGTGTTGACCAGCTTCTTCGGCGCGCGGATATTCCCCCCGATGCCACCAGCGAGCGGCTGTGCGCATCGGCCGGCGCTCGTGCGCACGATCGGACGCGTCCCTCGCATCGTCGGTGCGGGCACTTCACCGGGGCCCGGCAGTCTGACCGTCACCGTCTCCATCAGCGAGCCGACCTCCAGCCGGACATCCTGCTGCAGGTTCTGGCCGCCGATGTCGAGCGTACCGCGCAGCGTCTGGAATCCCATGAGCTCGGATTCGAGCGCATAGCGGCCAGGAGGCAAGCCAACAAACTGAAAGCGGCCCGACGCGTCCGAGCGAATTTCATACTTCGCGCCGGACTGCACGTTGGTCAACATCATTCTGACGTTCGGCAACAGGCCGTTCAGCGCGTCGTAGACGGTGCCCGAAAACGACGAGAACACGCCCTGCGCCGACGCAATCCCGATGGCCAGCATGGCGAGCATCACGACAGTTCCGAGGCGCGCGATTGGCGACAGAGGCCGGCGGTTCGCATGTTCGTTCAACATCGCGGCGACTCTCCTTTCGAGTGTGGAGGTGCGCGCGATCCCCTGCGCCGGCACCCAGACGGGGCGGTTTGGCGCGAACGCGCGCGCGATCGTCAGCAATTCCGACGCGTACTCGTCGCCCGCAATCCCGCGACTCAACACCACGTCGTCGGCGGCACGTTCGCTTTCCTGCTGCAGACGCCGGCTGGCGAGCCAGACGAGCGGATTGAACCAGTAGACGCTGCGCAGGAGCGCGGCAAAGAGTTGAATCGCCCAGTCGCCGCGTGCGACATGGGCCAGTTCGTGGCTGAGCACCAGGCGCACGCGATCATCCGGCCATTTGGTCGCGGCGATCGGAACGAGCACGCGCGGACGCAGCCAGCCCCAGGTCGCGAGCAGCGTCGGGTGGGTGCTCTGGGAAAGGCGGACTCGGCGGCGCAGGCCATAATCGCGCGAGATGTCGGCGGCAATGCGGACCCACGCCCCGTCCTGCATCTCGTCGGCTCGTGACGCGATCCAGAGGAGCCGGCCGAGGCCGACGGCCAGCATGAGCAAACTGACGACGACGCCCGCGAACCACACCTTCCCCATTAGCGGAGCAACACGATTGGACGTGGCTGCAGCCGCGATGCTCGAAACATCTCGCTCGTGGTGAGCTTGTCGAACCACGAGCTCCCCTGCTCGTCCTTCGACAAGCTCAGGACGAGCGTGGTCCGCGATTGCCGCTGCAACGGGGTTCGACACGGGCCACGCGGGCACCACGCGCTCGAGCACTGGCGCTGCGGCCGCGGCGACGAGCGCCGCCGCCAGCGTCCAGTGACGCATCGCGGCGGATCGCGTGCGCATCAGGCTGGTCATCGCCAGTGCGATCGCGACGATCGCGGAGCTCTTGACCACGGCACTGATCCAGATTGGCAACAGCATCACCTGGAGCCCTCCTTTCGCGCGCGATCGACGAGGTCGCCGATGCGATCGAGGTCTTCGTCCGACAGCCGCGCGGCGTCGCCGCCGAGCAGCGCCGCGACGGCGCTGGCCGCCGAGCCGTCGAAGAACGTTTCGACCACGTGTTTGAGCGCCGACTTGCGCGCCGCACTGCGCGCGACGGCGGGCATGTAGATGTAGCGCAGCCCCTGCTCCTCGTGGCGCACGTGCCCTTTCTGCTCGAGGACGCGCAGCTGCGTGCGAACGGTCGAATAGCTCGGCTCGCCGGGCAGATCGCTCATCACTTCACCGGCCGTGGCGCGACGGCGGCGGTACAGGATGTCCATGATCTGGCGTTCGCGGCGGCTGAGCGCGGACGGGCGTGAGGTAGTCATCGTTGAAGTGTTAGTTTTATAGCATACCTGCTAGAGAAATAACATGCATCCTGCTCAGCTTGACTCGGCCGTTGCGCCTCCACCATGCTTGAGCAGTTCGTCGAACGGCTTAGCTCCCGACAAATCGCCGTGTTTGGAATCGCAGAGGCCCGCATCCTGTGCTGAGCGCGGTCTGACCAGGCGTGCTGTCGATAAAAGCCGCGCTGATGACAATTTCGTGATCGACGGGCGATTTCTGTAACCTCGACATCGACCAGAAACACTCGAGGTTTCGCGAAATTGCTCAGTTTCTTCGCGGGATTTACGCCCGTTTTCGCTGAGCGCTCGATCGACCGGGACACACGCGCCGCGTGGCAGGGCCGTTGCCCCTCCGCTGGCAGCGATCGTCTCTCGCCGATCGCTGGCACCACCGGTTTCTCTCCCACGACCACGTGAATTTTGGGCGGCCAGCGCCGTGTCGATATCCGTTTGCCTGCGGTCAGGAGGCTTCGTGTCCTTGGGTACCCCTCGCTCGTTGTTGGCGATTGTTGTAGCTGGTTTCGCGTTCGGGACGCCCGACGCGTCTGCCCAGACCGGCGGCTTCATGGATTCCGCGACATCGTCGGCCACGCGCCCGCCGATGACGTCGGCGCAAGTCGGTTCCTTTCTGCCGCAGCGAGGACGCTTCACGTTCCCTAGCCCGTACGGCACTGAGGGCGTGCGTGTAACCAACGCGAGCGACTGCGGCGGACAGAACTGCCTCCACACGGTTGGCTACTCGTACTGGCGCAACATGAACAACAGCGCCGGCAGCGACACGCTGCTGATTTTCCTCGGCCTCGAGCGGCGCGCCGGCGGCGGCGGGCCGACGCTTTTCAGCTACAGCAAGAGCACCGGTCAAGTGCAGAACCGAGGGCCGCTGTTCGATCCGAGCAGCAACTACAGTTATTCGGCGGGCGAAGGCTGGTACTTCAGCGCCACCCAACCGAACATGCTTTACGTCAGCCTGCAGGGTCAATCCAAGCTGCAGCGGTACGACGTCAACTCCCACGCGCTGACCACGGTGTTCGACGTCGCATCGCGACCGGATCTGTTCGGGAGCAATCGCTATCCCTGGCAAATCCATTCGAGCAGCGACGACCGCGTGCACTCCGCGACGCTGAAGGACGGCTCGTCGTACGCGGACCTCGGCTGCCTCGTCTACAACGAGAACAACAGCCAGTTCACGTATTTCCCGCAGAAGGGGATCAACTACGACGAGTGCCAGATCGACAAGAGCGGCCGCTGGCTCGTGATCAAGGAGAAGACCGGTCAGGATCCGAAATCGGAAGTCGACAACCGGATCATCGACCTCCAGACCGGGAACGAACGCGTGCTGCTCGATCGCAACGGCGCCGGCGGCCATTCCGACAACGGCGCCGGTTACATGGTCGCCTCCGACAACATGAACGCGCAGCCCGGCGCCGTGCGGGTGTGGCGGTTCGACATGGACGTGACCGGTGGTCAGCCGGTCGCCAACGTCGCCGGCCAGGGCACGCTCGTCTATCAGACGACCAATTGGAATCTCGACGTGGGCCACGTCTCGCACGCCAACTCGGTCGCCGGCCTGGCGCCCAGCCAGCAGTACGCCTGCGGCAGCAACGCGAGCCGCACGAACTTGCCGCGCGCCAATGAAATCTCTTGCTTCAAGCTCGATGGATCGCTGCAACTGCTCGTCGTCGCGCCGACGATGACCGACATGAGCGGCGGCGGCGGCTACGACGGCAGCGACGACTACTGGAAGATGCCGAAGGGGAACCTGGATCCGACCGGCGAATACTTCATCTGGACGTCGAACGCGGCCGGCCGGATGGACGCCTACATCGTACGGATCCCGAAGACCAAGCTCGGCGCAACGACGACCACGCCGCCGCCGACCGAGCCGGCGCCGCCGACACCTCCAACGCCTCCGCCGACCAATCCGACGCCGCCGACGAATCCGACGCCGCCAACGCAACCCACACCGCCATCGACTGGCGGCAGCGGCACGGCCGTCGCGTGGACCAATCTCGTGAACGTCACCGCCAGTGGCGGCAGCCTTCGCAAAACCGGAGGGTGCGGCGGTTGCGGTGACGCCGGCGCCTACTCGCAGCAGCAAGTCTCGAGCACCGGCTTCGTGCAGTTCACGATGTCGGAAACCGACACGCTCCGCTTCATCGGTCTGACGTCTGGCAGCAGCGGCACCGCCGCCGGCGATATTCGCTACGCGTTGCGCTTGCAGTCTGGGCGCGCGGAAGTGCGCGAGAGTGGGGCGTATCGAACGGAGATCGCGGTCGCGACCGGCGACACGCTGCGCATCTCCGTCTCTGGCGGGACGGTGCAGTACGCGAAGAACGGGACGGTGTTCTACACGAGCAGCGGGGCGGGCTCGTCGCTCGTGGTCAAGGCGTCGCTCTACGACATCGGCGCGACGCTCTCGAACGTGACGATCGGATCGACGACGAGCGCGACGACCAGCGCGACGTCAGCCGCAGCCGGCGCATCGGCTACGCTCGCGACGAGCGGCGGAGGAACGACAGGCTCGGCAGCCGGAGCGATGACCACCGCGGCGAAACGAGCGGCAGAGAAGGGCTAACAAGTCCAACGTCGACCCGCGCCCACGTGGCCTTTTGACGGCGTGTGGCGAACTGCACGAAGCCGACCGCCGTTGCCCAACTCAAGAGACACATCGTGTAGGGCACGGTGATGATGAACCCCAGACGCCGCGTTTGACGGCTGCATCCGCAAAGCGCGGCGACGTAGAACATCCCCTGCCCCGCGAGCAGCGCGGCGTACATCGGCTCTTGCACGAGCGCGATGTTGGCCGCGAGCGCAGCGGCCTGCAAAACCGGCATCAGCAGACGCAGCCCTTTGTGCGAGAGCGCTTCGAACCAGACGCGGTTGCCGCGCGGATCGAACAGCCAGGTCTCTCGCGCGAACAGCTGAAACGTTCCGGCAATCGTGCGGACTTTCCGCACGAACTCCTGCTTCGCAGTCGCCGACGCCGTGTCATAGGCACGCGCGGCCGGCTCGAACACCACGCGATACCCCGCCTTCACCATCCGCAACGGAATCAGGACATCGTCGAGCAGGGTGTCCGTCGGGATGCGCTCGAATAGGGCGCGCCGAACTGCGTAGATCGCACCAGTCGCGCCAACCGTGGAATTGGCGCGGCTCTCCAGCCGCCTGATGAATTTCTCGTAGCGCCAGTAGAATCCGACGCCCTTCCCCACCGACGCGCCGTCACCGGTTGTCATCATCAGCTCGCCGCTGACGGCTCCAACCGTTTCATCGGCGAAGTTGGCTACCAGGGCTCGCAACGCGTCCGGGGCGAATCGCTGGCGGGCGTCAGCCATCACGACGATTTGCCCCGTCGCCCTGGGCACCACATCGTTCAGCACCGCCGCCTTTCCGCGCCGCTGGTGAAAGGCGTTCACGACGACGCGCGCGGATTCGTACGAGCGCGCGCGCGCCACAGTGTGGTCGGTCGAGCCGTCGGAGGCGACGCGGATGTCGAGCTTTTCGCGCGGATACTCGAGCGCGAGCAGGTTGTCCAGGCGCGCGGCGATGCGGTCCTCTTCGTTGTGCGCGACGACGACGATCGTGACCGTCGGCTCGCACCGCCCCGTCGTCGGCGGCTTCGGCCACAGCCGTGCACGCAGCGCGGCGATCAGCGGATAGCCGACGAAGACGTAGGCAAGGAGAAACAGCGTGAACCAGAGGGTGAAGGTCACCGAGACCCCGTTGTTCCAACAGGCCCGAGATGATGAATCGCCTCGACGTCGGCGCCGAGGTCGCGCTTGTCGGTTCCTGCTCGCTTGAACGTGCTCGACGCGCCGAGGCGCACGGTCGACGGCTGCGGACCGGCGAACCCGATCTGCGCGAGCGAGGCGGGAAAGAAGTTGTCTGCCGGATAGCGGTCGGCGCTGCCGCCCACAAACGCGTTGCGGCGCACGCTGGCGCCCGGGAAGTAACGGTCGAGCGTCAGCCGGCCGCCTCCCGTCCCTTCGGCGACGATGCCGCTGCCGTTGTCCATGACGATGTTGTTGTGGAAGACGAAGCGGCGGTGTGGAGCGCGATCGCCGGCCCAGATGATGCCGTCGCCGTGCACCGCCGTGTTGTGCTCGATGATCACATCGTCGACGCCGTCCAGCAGTTGGAAGAGCCGCCCTTTGCCCCACACGCCACCGACATCGAGGAACGCGTTGTTGACGATCGCAATGCGGCGTGCGGGCTGGCTGCGATGGATGTCGTCGTGGCCGAGGATGTTCATGGCCGCGGCGACGTGCTGCACGACGTTGTTCACGAAAGTCACGTCCTCGACGACGGACCACGGCGCCCCGCCGTCCTGATTTCTCACCGTGAAGAGAATCGCGAATCCGTTCTGCGCGTGCGGCCAGTTGTGTTCGAGGAGGTTGTTGTCGACGAGCACGCGGCGCGCGTTCTTCAGTTCGAAGAGATTCTTGACGGCCCAGGGGGTTCCCTCGTATGACGGATCGCCTTCTTTCCAGCGCAGCGGCTTGGTGAGGTGATTGCCGATGACTTCGATGTCTGCGGGCACGAGATCCGGAATCGTCGGGTCCGCGCCACCGAACATCACGTTCTCGCCGGATGCTTCGAGGTAGTTGTTGGCGATCTTGAATGGGCCGGTACCGTTCCAGCCCGCGACCGCCTGCGAATCTGCGCCGACCTCTTTGAAGTCGGCGACGTACGAGTTCACGACCGCGACGTCGCGGCCGTTGAGCGCCACGCCGCGGCGCGAGCCCTTGCGTGGATCGCCGTGCACATAGCAGCGGTCGATGACGACGTGGTGCGGAAGCGCGTCGACGGTCTTCTCGTGCGCACCGATCTGGACGATCGCGCGCAGAAAGACACCGTTGACCGGTGCGATCTCGAGTCCAACGAGCCGATAGTGATGCGCGCCCTCGGCCGTCTCGATGACGGCGTCGCCGGACGCGGCGACCAGCTTCGGCATCGCACGCGCGTGCGCTGGGGTCACGCGTTGTTGCGGCGACGGCAGCCCTCTCTCGCTGCGCGAACCGATCACGATCCAGCCGTCACCACTCTTGCGCGGCAACCGAAACGGTCCGGTGTAGGTCGCGCCGGGCTCGAGCGCGATGGCGTCGCCTGGCTGCGCCGCGTCGATGGCCGCCTGCAGATCGCCGCCGGCGGCGACTTGAACGGTCTTTCCGGTCGTCGGAACCGGTGACACGTCAACCTGCTCGCGCGGCCGCTCGGGCGGCTTGCGGTCCTCGGCCTCCCCCGCCGCGGCGAGTTCGGGCGACGATGCGCCGTCGAAAGGCCTGCCCTGAGCGAAGTCGAAGGGCTCGAACCGTCCAGCGAAGGCGACCACCCCGAGCACCACGGCGGCGAGAGCGCCAAGCACGCTGTGCATGCCGCGCGACTGACGTCTTCCGCTCCAACGCCTCATGCAACCGCTACTTGCTGCGGAGCTGCACGTCACCGCCGCTGGCGTTGATCGTGTGGCCGTTGGTGTCGGCGCCGCTGAACGTCGTCTTCGCGGTGTGCGACACCGACGCGGCGCTGCACCACCGCGACTTGATCGTCACCGAGCCCTTGGCCGGCACGCTGATGTCGGCGGCGCCGTTGTTCGTCACGCGGCCGTCGAAGCTGTCGGTGCGGTTGGTGAACTTCACCGCTACACCGGCGGTTTCGGTGAACACCTGGTCGTAGAACCACGTGTTGGGCGAGCCGGCGCACGACGCCGCGTCAGTGATCGGCGCGCCGCTGAACGGCACGGGGTTCGGCCGGATCTCGACCGTCACGTTCGCCGTGGCGTTCGTATTCGGCGTGGGCGCCGGAGTCTGCTGCTGCGGCGTGGCGGAATCAGGGGCGTTCGGCGTGCTGTCGGTGGAGCACGACGCAGCGGCGAACGCGATGATGCATACCGCAACAAAAGTCCATGGACGTACGATCTTCATCAACATACGACTCTCCTCATTTCGGAGTCCGGAGTCCGGATTCCGGATTTCACACTTGCGACTTCAGCGGACGTGTGGCGAGCAGCCAATCGGCTACGCGCGCGTAGGTCGATCCGAGCAGCGGCTTGACGACCTTCTTGGCATTCCAGCCCGCCCACGCCGCCCGGCGGGTGTGTGGCGGCGGCAGCACGATGCGGCTGGCGAAGTCCTCCCGGCACCGTGCGCGAACGGTGTAGCGTCCGACGACGATGCATCCGTGGTGCGTGCGCGCGCGTGTCGTCGGTTCCGATGTGAACAACACACGCAGTCCGGCGTCGCCAGCCATGCGCGCGACGACTGCCGAGAAGTACCCGCCCGGCACCGACGCGATGGTGACCGGATGCCCGAGCAGGTCCTGCAAGACTTCGCGACTCCGCGTCCACTCACGACGCATCTGCGGAATCGAGCAGGCGCTGAACCGCGTCGGGTGTGACGCGGAATGGCTGCCGATCACATGGCCGCGCGCATCGAGCTCGCGGATTTGCCGTCCGGTCAGGAAGCCGCGCCGCCCGATGCAATCGGTCGTGACGAAGCAATGGCCGCGCCATCCCTGACGCTCCAAGCGGTCCGCCACCATCGTGTAGTACGACAACCCACCGTCGTCCACCGTGATGACGTACGGAAAGTCGTCAGCGGTGTCAGACGAGTCAGACACCGGGGTGGTGAGGAGGCGGCTGGCGAGAATCGGCGGCTCCGGCCGCACCCGCGCGACACCGCTCAGCTGCGTCTCGAATTCGGCGAGCGTCAGCTTGTAGCGATCGGCCGCCGCGGAATCGAACCCGCTCTCGGAGGGCTCGACCCGATAGACGTCATGGAACAGCAACGAGACGATTGGCATCACGCCCTTTCCGGCGAGCAGTCCATTTCCAATGCAGGTAGTCAGAGAAGCGCGGCTGTCCCCACGTCGCGGATCGGCGGCCTTCGACCGGCACCGGCTGCACGCCCTGCCCTCTCGCGACGGCTGCTAGCTGCCGGCCGATGGCGTCGAGGTTTTCGAACACAACGCGGTACTGAATGACGGTGTGCGACTCGCGCACTTCGTCGATCGGACAGGTGGCATGCAGATACACCGGACCGGTGTCGATGCCGGCGTCGATTCGAAGCAACGTCATCCCGACGCGTTCGAGATCTCGCTTCGCCAGCGCCCAGAAGCAGCCGTGCGCATTGCGATACTCGGGGCAGATGCCCGGATGCAGCGCATATGTCCCGGCGCGCGCGATCGAGAAGATGGCCGGCTTGAGGATGAACTTGCAGCGCGCGATCACCAGATCCGGCTGCTGCGCCAGTAAAAATGCGCGCGCCGCCTCGCTATTCGGATCGGTGACGATGGTCGTCGGGACACGAGTCAGATCGACGGGATACCGGACGCGCAGCCGCGCCAGTTCTTGCGCCTTCCACTCGTGATCGCCGCGCGCCAGCGCGAGTGAGGCATAAAGCCGGAACGCCGCGACGTCCGCAAAACCCAGCCAACCGGTACGGCGGATCTCGCGCCGCGCGCGCCGCCAGAGCTGATTCCGCCCTTCGCGGATCACGATCACGCCGCGAAGATCCATCGTGCTCGCCAGCCAGGCCGCGAGACCTTCGCGGTCGAGGCGATCGCCTTCGTGGCAGATCAAGACGACGCGCGGGAGCGATGCGGTCATGCGACGGCCTCAACCACACTGCGGCGCGACGCCATCGCGCTTTCGAGGTGCCCCTCGAACTCTCGCGCGACGTGACCCCAGGAATACTTCTCTTCGACGAGGCGCCGCCCGGCTCGCGCGAGCGCCCGACGCCGCGCTGGATCGCGCAGCAGCGACACCACCTCGCGCACGAAGTCGTTCGGCTCGTCGGCGGCCACGAATTCCCGACCAGGAGCCAGCGCCAGGCCTTCCGCGCCCAACGTGGTCGAGACGACCGGCTTCTCCATCGCCAGCGCTTCGAAAATCTTCAAGCGCGTCCCGCCGCCCGCCCGCAGCGGCACCACGAAGACCGACCCCGCGTCCATCCACGGCCGGACATCGTCCACCGTGCCGCTCACCAGCGCGCCCACACGAGCCGCGGCGTCGCGCAGACGCTGGGTCGGGTTGCGGCCGACAATCGCGAGCGAGACGCTCGGCACTTCGCGGCGAATCGCCGGCAGCATCGCGTCGATGAAATACAGCACCGCGTCCTCGTTCGGCCGCCAGTCCATCGATCCGGTGAACACGATCCGGCCGGGAACTTCGGGTGTGCCGTTCCTGCGGAAGTAGGCGGTGTCGACGCCGGTGGGAATCGACGCGGTCTGCGCCTGCGGCGCGAGCTCCGACAGCCGACGGCGGTCGTCCTCGGACACCGCGATGGTGAGATCCGCGGCCGCGCACGCCGCCGCTTCTCGCGTCATCACCTTGCGCCACTCAACCTCGAGCAGCCCGCGCTTCAGCGGCGACCGCTCGATGCCGGCGAGGCGCTGCCAGATCTGGTATTCCACGTTGTGTTCGAAGAGCACGACCGGCACGGGCCCGCCAAACGGCACGTTCGGCGTGGCGAACAGAAAGTCGGCGACACACACATCGACGTCGCCTGCCATCAACGCGTCCACACAATCGCGGACCGCTGGCACTCGCCACTTCCAGAGATCGACGGGATCGGGCGAAAACCACGATCGCGCCACGGCGAGCGGGAATTGGCGGTCGCCGCGCTTCGGCACGACGTACGGCAGCGAGTGAACGTGACGACAGAGAGGCAGCTGCTTAGCCAGCCCCTCGGGGTCGTCACCCAACCCGTGTGTCGTAACGACGCTGACCTGGTGGCGGCGCGACAGCTCCGAGATGATCTGGAGGCTGCGCACTCGGCCGCCCGTGTTCGACGGCCAGAGGCCGCCCATCTTGACCCAGAGGATTCGCATAGTGGATTCGAGCGTTGGTTGGCGATGCAGCGCGCATGACGTCGGCAGGCTGCTCGCCCTCACAGAAGATGCGTTGCCAGATTTCGAGGTTGACGAGCAGCCAGAGACGATCGCCGTGAGGCGTCCAGCCAGCGCGGTGCTCGTCGACGAGACGCTGGATGGCAGCAGAGTCGAATAGCTTCCGCGCTTGCGCGCGCCGACCGAGCACGAACTCGTCGACGATCGGCCGGAACTCCTCGCGAAGCCATCGGCCGACGGGAACAGGGAAACCCATCTTCCGCCGCGTGAGAATCGTCGGCGGAATCAAATCCTTCACCGCTTCGCGCAGCACCGCTTTCGTCTGCCAGCCGTGCAGCTTGAGACGGCCGGGCAACGCCGCCACGTGTTCGACGACGTGATCGTCGAGAAACGGAACGCGGCTCTCGATCGACGCGGCCATGCTCATCTGGTCCTGCTTCATCAGCAGCTCGACGAGGTAGGTCTGCAGATCGACATGGCTCATGCGATCGAGGAGCCCGCCGGACGCACCTTCGAAGCAGCGCATCGCGTCGGCGTAGGGATCGCGGAGACCGAGGGCGTCCGGCTGCGCGAGCAACTGACGCTGGAGCGACTGCGGAAACACCGCGAAGTTCTCGAGGAACAGATCGCGAACGCCGGGCTCGAGCGCCATGAAGCTGCGGCCGGCATAGCGTCGCGCGCCGTTGGGCAGCGCGTGCACGAGCTGCCGCACGCCGCGGCGGGCCGCCCCCGGCATGAGCGCCCAGTACGGTTTGCCCAGCCGCGCGTTCCAGAACGTCGCGCGGTACTTGTTGTAGCCGAGGAACAGTTCGTCGGCGCCTTCGCCGGTCAGCACCACCTTCACGTGCTTCTGCGCGAGCTTCGCGACGAAATACAGCGGGATGCTCGACGAGAACGCAATCGGCTCGTCCTCGTGCCAGATCATCTGCGGCAGCGCGGCGAAGTACTCCGACGGCGTCACGACGACTTCGCGGTGCTCGGCGCCGATCCACTTCGCGACGAGCCGCGCGTAGTCGAGTTCGTTCGCCTCGCGCTCCGCGAAGCCAACGGCGAACGTCTGAATGCGCGTCCGCGCGGCGTGCGCGACCATGGCGGCCAGCGCGCTCGAATCGAGACCGCCGGAAAGGAACACGCCGAGCGGCACGTCGCTCATCAAATGGCTGCGCACGGCGGATTCGAGCAGCCTGCGCACCACCGGCGCTTGTTCGCGGATCGTCAACCCTGAGCGAGCTCGTCCTTCGACGAGCTCAGGACGAGCGGGTTGAACGGGTGGTTGCCAATAGCGGCGCGATCGAAATCCGGTCGTCGGCGTCCACGAAAGGACATGCCCCGGCAGCAGCTTGCGAACGCCCTTGAAGAATGTTTCGTCGGTCGAGACGAAGCGATTCGCGAGGAACTCGGGCAGCACCGCCTCGTCGAAGACCGGCCGAATGCCACCGGCGGCGAGCACCGCCTTGATCTCCGATCCGAACAACAGTTCGCGATCGGTCTGCGCGTAATACAGCGGCTTGATCCCCAGGCGATCGCGCGCCAGCAGCAGCCGCTGCCGCGGGCGATCCCAGATCGCGAACGCAAACATGCCGTGCAGACCGTCGACGACGCCCTCGCCTTCCTCTTCGTACAGGTGAAGGATAGTTTCCGTGTCGCACCGCGTGCGATAGCAGTGGCCGCGCGCCTCCAGACCGGGCCTCAGATCGGCGTGGTTGTAGATCTCGCCGTTGAAGACGATCCACACCGTGCCGTCCTCGTTGCACATGGGCTGGTGGCCCGCATCCACGTCGACGATCGCGAGCCGGCGATGCGCCAGGCCGACGGGGCCGTCCACGATCAGGCCGTGGCCATCGGGTCCGCGGTGCGCGATCGAATCGCGCATGGCGAGCAGTCGGCGTTCTTCGGCCTGCTCCCGCGGATCGAACTTGACGATGCCGGCGATGCCACACATGAGGAAACTTGTTCTCCTACTCGCGCTCGACGACCACTGCTCGCTCGTCTACTCGCACTGACTCACCCGTATGTTCAAAAAGCAGTCCAGTTGGCAGACCGCGCTCGTCATAGATGAGGCGGATCGCGGGCGGCGACGTGGACGGCTCCGCATCGGGCATGAGCAGCGTCAGCACGCGCCATGGCAGCGTCGCGGTCATCGAGTAGACCAGCGCCGGCGCAGGCTCGCGCTGGCCGTAGTCCCGCGCGATCCAGCCGCGAATGGGCCGCAGTTCCCCGCTCCGCAACGTCGTCCGCACCGGCACCGACGTGAACGGTCCGAGCCACAGCGCATGGCCACCCGGCGTTTCCGCGCGCGCCCATCGATTCGGACCGACGGTCACGCGCATCGGCGCGAACTGGAACGTGAGATTGATTTGGTGACGCGACGTGCCGGCGAGGTCGTCCACGATGATCCAGTAGCGCGGCTTGACGAAGAGAATCCGCCGGCGGTGCGTGACGACTTTGTCGCGGCAGCAGGCGCTGTGTTCGGCGTCCAGGAAATCCAGTTCCGGCGTCGAGTGCCACTCGCGCAGTCGCACACGCGGACGCGTGCGCCAGCCGAACGGACCGGACGTTTCGGATTGACTCTGGCCGTCCACGACCACCGTGTTGTGTGCGGCCGTCGAGCGGAAGAACTCGCGCCACTCGGCTTCGGGTGTGTAGCAGTAGTTCCCGGCGTCGACCAAACACGGTTCGCCGAAGATCGAACACTGGACGCTGAGCAGATCGGCGTGGCCGTGACCGCCACTCACGTGACAGCCGAGCGGACCGACATCGACGATCATCTGGTGCGCATCCTTGCCCCACGCGCTGCGCATCACCGCGTAGCCGCCGGCGGGAAACACGCGCGACGCCGGACCGCCGGGCGCTGTGGCGCGTTGCGCGTCGAACGCCCGAACACCGCCTTGTCCAAGCAGCCACGGCACCTCGGGTGCGACGCCCTCGGCCGCCCACGCCAGGTCCGGCCGATTGAAGACCGCCGCAGCCACGGCAAAGATCCCGCGCGCATCGTCAGCGGCTCTGCGCGTCAACGGCAACAGCGCACCGCCGTCCGCGTCGCCGATTACCGGAATCGCTCCGTTCGGCTGGCGCACCGACAGCAGAAAGTCCAGCATCCGCTGCATCGTGTCGACCAATGCCGGAGGAACCTCGATGTCGTTGCGTGACGCGAGCAGCACGTAGTGCAGGTAGATGTCGATCGTGTAACGCTGGTAGCAGGTGGACTGCTCGAAGTAGACCCCGTCAGAGAAGATCTGCTGACGGCTCTCGGTCAGCAGGATTTGGGCGCCGAGCTCACGCCACCGCGGCGCATCGGCGAACTCGCGGCACAGCACGCCGGCGTAGAACAACCCGAGTGCTTCGCCCGTGAGGTGCGTGTTCGGCGAAAAGTAGTACGAGAGATACCGCCTGACATGCGACGCATGCATCGCAATCGCCGCCAGCAGCTTCATCACCCACTCGCCGGTTAGCGACGGCAGGTCGCGCAACAAGACCAGCGTCCAGCACCACGAGATGAGTCGGTACGACACCTCGAGGCTGCTCGCCCAGTTCACGCCGATGCCTGGCGGATTGCCGTCGAGCCAGCTGTCGATTGCGGCGACGGCGGCATTGCCGTAGCGCTCGTCGCCGGTCAGCGCCCACGCCTGTGCGAGCCGCACCACCCATTGATGGCGATTCAGCTCCCACACAACTTTGCTGTCGCCGACCACCGCGGGGTCGAGCGCGTTGATCCGGCTCCAGTGCAGCTGCGGCGCGCGCCGCGTCCACACGGGATCGAGATGCCAATCGATCGGATCGCCAAACGACAGCCCGCGGTAGCCGAGCAGGTCGAAGCGCTGTCCGGCGATGATGTCGGTCGCGGCAACGATGAGATCGTTGCAGTCGTCCTGCAACCGCTCGCGAAGCGTGTCGACTGTCGCCGCGTCCTCGAGGCCGGCAAACAAGCGGCGCGGCGCCGTTTCGAGCAGCCAACGCAGCGCGGCATCGGGCGACGACAGCGCCGGCGCGCGATCGGCCAGCAGCGTTCCCGCCGGGGCGTACGAAGACGCCGGCGCGAGGCGTTCAATCAGCTTGTTCGCTTCCTGCTGTCCGCGGACAGCGATTTCACTCAAGCTCATGGCACGGATACGCTGCAACGAACGACGGTACGTCCGCGACTCAGCCGCGTCGCCAGCGTTCGCCGGGAGTGGCAGGTCAATGCGGGTCGGCGATGAGAGCGATGGTCTTGTTGGCACGGGCGTTATCTGCATCGGAGACCGGCGCGCGATACACGCCGGCCCAAAGCGGGCTGACAGCAGCCCACGAATATTTCGCGACGTCGCGGTGCGCGATGCGCGCGCGGGCGCGAGCGGAGTCGGGGTCGCGCCAGACGGCGGCAATGCGGTCGGCAAGCGCAGCCGCGTCGCCGGCGGGAGCGAGCCATGCGCTGTCGCCGTCTCGCACCATCGCCGGGATGTCCCCTGCCGACGAGGACACGATCGGCAAACCGGCGGCGCAGGCCTCGAGAATCGAGACCGGCTGGTTGTCGAGTGTGGATGCGTTCACGAAGATGTCGTGGTCGTCGAGCAGGCTCGGCATGTCGGCCGGATCGACCTTGCCGACGAACTCAATCGCATTCCCATCGACTGCGGCCGCCATGCGGCGAAGCCGGCGTTCCTCGCTACCGTAACCGGCGATCGTGAGCGTCGCCGCCGGCTCAATCGCCTTGAAACGCGCGAACGCCTCGATGACGAGGTCGACGCGGTAGTACTCCTCGAGATTTCGCGTCGACAACAGTCGCGGTCGCAGCGGATCGCGTTCGCGGAAGCGGAACCGGTCGAGATCGACCACGTTCGGCACGACCTCGACGGTGTAGCCATGCTTCGCAAACACCTGCCGGAGGAACTCCGACGGGACCACGATCGTGTCCGCCATCCGAAGGAACGGATGCACGAGGCCGCGCCACCGGCCGAGATGATCCTCGGCCTCTCCACTGTGGTAGTGCAGCACGACGCGCTTGTTCAGCGCGCGGCCGATCAGCATCGCCGGCACCGGCGCCAGCAGGAACGACCAGTACGACGCCGAAAAGACGTGCACGATGTCCGTGCCCTCGAGGCGGATCAGGCTCGGCACGTAGAGGTTCTGATTGACGAGCGTGCGGAGCAGCGGCACGCGGCGTACCCATCCCAGCCCGCGCGGAAACGACGGGTTGATCGGCACGAACATCACCTGGTAGCCATCGGCCTTGAGCCCTTCCATCAGGCTCTCGGCCTGCACGCCCTGGCCACCCAGGATGTCGAGGCTCGCCGCCACGATCGCAATTCGAGGTTTCGCGTTTTTCGTCATGACGCCGCCGCGAATACTGGCGGAAGGATTCGTTGACCCGTCGCGCGCGCAGGAGTCTCGACGCGGCGCACCGGAGCGTCGAGCACCGCGCGGCACCAGAGCTCCAGCGACAGCAGAGTCCACAACTGCAGATCGATGTCGCGGCCGCGTTCGTGGAGCCGCAGCAATCGCTCGACATAGGACGCGTTGAACAATCCCCGCTCGCGGCTTCGCTGCGAGAACAGCAGGTCGCGCGCGAAGCTCGAAAGCGCACCGCGGAACCACTGCGCGAGCGGCACCGCAAACCCCTGCTTGCGACGATCGATGATGTCGTCCGGCAACACGCCGCGCATCGCCCGCTTGAGCAGATACTTGGTCGCGCCGTCTCGCAATTTCAGCCGCGCGGGAATCCGCGCCGCGAACTCGACGAGCGGATGATCCAGGAGCGGCGGCCTCGCCTCAATCGAGTGCGCCATCGTCATGCGATCGACCTTGGTGAGGATGTCCAGCGGCAGATAGGTGTTGATGTCGCAGTACTGGATGGCTGACATCCAGTCGCTGCCGAACTCACCGAGCTGCGCCAACGCGTGCTGCCGTGGGTCGTGCCGGCTGATCTGCGTGTAGGCGTCGGGCTGAAACAGTTTCCGCAACTCGTCGGCGCGGAACATCATCGAGGCATCGAGATATCGCTCGGCGCCGTCGAGCGCAAGATGCCGCAGGAACCGGCGTCCCTTCATGCCTTCAGGCATCGCGTCGCCAATCGCGCCGGCGAACTTCCGAACCGGACGCGGCAGGCGCGCCAGGCCGCGCTCGCGTTCTTCGGTCACGTATTTGTCGTAGCCGCCGAACAGTTCGTCGCCGCCGTCGCCTGTCAGCACGACCGTGACGTGCTCCGCCGCGAGCTTCGACACCATGTAGGTGGGAATCGCCGACGTGTCGCCAAACGGCTCGTCGAGATACCAGGCGAGGTCCTCGGCAATCTGGACGACGTCCGGCCGCAGCACGAGCTCGTGGTGCTCGGTGCCGAACGCATCGGCCACGCGGCGCGCGTGCGCGAGCTCGTCGTACTCGGCCTCGACGAAGCCGATCGAAAACGTCTTCACGCGGCCGGTCGAAAGACCGGCCATGGTGGCCACCACGGCGCTCGAGTCGATGCCGCCGCTCAGAAACGCGCCGAGCGGCACGTCGCTGATCTGGTGGACGCGCACGGCGTCCCGAAGAAGCGATCGCAGTTCCTCCGCCAGCTCACCTTCCGACGCGCGTTCGTTTGGCGTGAAGTCGACGTCCCAGTAGCGTTCGATCCGCAGCGGACGGCCTTCCGCCGCAGTGGCCGTGCGACCCGGCTCGAGCTTGCGGACGCCGTCGACGATGCTCCGCGACGCGGGCGTCGCGAGGAACGTGAAGAGATGGCCGACGGACTCCCAATCCAGATCGCGCCGCACCTCTGGAAGCTGCAGAATCGGCTTCAGCTCCGAAGCGAACGCCACGGCGCCATTCAGCTCGGCGTAATAGAGCGGCTTGATGCCGAGGCGATCGCGCGCCAGCAGGAGCTCGCGGCGACGCGTGTCCCAGATCGCGAACGCAAACATCCCGCGCAAGTGATCCACGCAGCGGGCACCGAAGTCCTCGTAGAGGTGGACGATCGTTTCGGTGTCGCTCTGGCTGCGCAGCACGTGGCCGCGCCGCGTCAGCATGTCGCGCAGTTCGGCGTAGTTGTAGATTTCACCGTTGAAGACGACCCAGACCGAGCCGTCCTCGTTCGACACGGGCTGCTGCCCGCCTTCGAGATCGATGATGCTCAGCCGCCGCATGCCCATGCCGACGCCGGGAGCGAGGAACACACCTTCTTCGTCCGGTCCGCGATGCACCATCACGCGGCACATGGACCGCACGTCGGTTTCGAGGACCGGTTGACCGTCAAAGCGCACCAAGCCAGCAATGCCGCACATATCAGCTCTCAGCAATCAGCTATCAGCCGTTCAGGGATTAGCTCTCCGCGACGACGACCGCGGGAATTTCAAAGCTGCGGGTTCGAGCGAACCAGATGAGGGCGAATGCAATCGCGTAGGTCGTGCCGCCGATTGCGGCCGCGGCGAATGGTGCCGTCGCGAACCGCATCACCATCCACGCAGGGACGACGGCTACGGCCGCGTGGACCGCCAGCGTGGCCAGCCGCCGCCATGGCAACAAGTCGGCGACGCCCACCCGCATCAGCCGCGCGATCCGAACGAGCGCCGCGGCCTTGACGATGCTCGTTCCTGCCAGGGTCACGAGCACCGCGCCAATCAAGCCGAACGTCGAGATAAACCAGCTAATCAGGCCAGCGACGATGGCCAGCCGCGCGATGTTCATCACCAGGAGGAAGCGCGTCTGCGCATACACACGCAGCACGCCGTCCACCGCGAACGCCGACGGCAGAATCATCACGCACCAGACGATGAACACGGGGACGCTGGCGAGGTACGTTTTGGTGAAAAGCAGCACGATGACGTCACGCGCCGTGAGCATCAACACGGCAGCAAGCGGAAAGACGATTGAGGCCAGACGCGCGGTGGTGTTGTGCCAGAGCGCGAGCACGCGCGGATCGCCGTACTCGCCGTCGCGCACGAGTTCGGCCATCTTCACCATCATCACGTTGCAGGTCGAGGTGTACACGAGGTCGATCAACGGGATCTGCAGGCAGCCGACCGCGTACACCGCGAACGTTGCCGCGTCGAACCGCGCGGCAACGACCCACTGGTGATAGTTGACCTGAATGACTTCGATGCCGACGGCCAGCGCGAACGGCAGCGCGTAACCGAGCTGGCTGCGCCACAACTTCAGGTCCAACCGGAAGCTGGGGCCGAACTCGCGCCAGAAGTACACGAGCATTGCCGCGAGGCGCAGCGCGGCGAACACAACTGCCCCGGCGAGCACGCTGTGCAGCGTGCCGACGATGAGCGCGGGCGCCAGCAGGAGCACGGTCCGCACCACGTCGGTCACGGCATAGACGCTCGCGCCGGCGCGGTTCTCGTTGCGCGAGACCATGACGATCTCGAACGCCGCGCCGACCAGCATGAACGCCAGGAACAGGCCGAGCAGCGGCACTTCCCGGATCAGCGCGGGATTCGAGAACGAATCGGCAATCGCGAAGCGGGTGAAGAACAGCACCGCGAAGCACGCCGCTCCCGAGATCGCCAGCGTCACCAGGGCGTTGCCGACGCGCCGGCCCGCGTGCTCTGGTTCGCGCGGAACGAAGTAGTAGAGACTCTCGGCGGCACCGAGCTGCGCCAGACCGAAGCACGTCGCGTAGATCAGGAACAGCTGCTTGTAGGTGCCGAACGCCGCCTGATCGAACATCCGCGCGAGCACGACCGGAATCGCGAACGCCGCGACGAAGCCGACGGTGCGCCCGGTGACGAGCAACAGCGCCGCCCTCGACACCCCGTCCTGGCCGAGGACGTGATAGAGGCGTTTCAGGGGAGCTTGGGCGCCGAAGCGCGACGGGCGAAGGCGGCTCATGCGGCGTGCACCCGCTCGCACCGGCGCGCCGGCGGCCACAGGCGATGCGTCTGGCAGTCGAGGATCGCCGGCGAGAACCGGCCATCGCCGCCGATCGATGAGCCCTCCCACAGAAGCAGGCGCTGAATCGTGAGCGCCGGATGCGCGGGATCCTGGTGCTCGCACGCGGTGTACGCATAGCGATAGCCGGCGCGCGCAACCTGTTCGACCACATCGGGGGTGAACTGCCCGCCCGGATAGGCAAAATGCTGAACCGGCGCGCCGAGGCGATCCTCGAGCATGCGCTTCGACTCGACGAGCTCCGCCAACCCGCGCTCCGGCGTCTCGTGCGCCAGCCACACGTGCGTCCGCGTGTGCGAGCCGATCGTGAACCCCGTGCGATGCGCGGCCTCGATCGTCGGCCAGTCGGCCGTGCGCGGAAACACCTTGGTGCCGTTGCCGACCGTATGGTCGAGCACAGCCATCAGGCGATCCGTCTGCGCTTGCGAGATCTCTGGAAGGATTTTCGTCACGGCGCTATAGGGGTTACGGCTTGCGTCGCGCATGCCAGGAATGTCGATCGCGTTCACATCCGCAGCGGCGCACACGCGGGTCAGTCCCAGCCAGGGGTCCTTCCAGCCGTCGTAGGCTTTGTCGAGCAAGTGATAGAGCCGATCGTGGATCTGCCACTCGGCACTGCCCACGAGATCGGTGACCACGAACATCGCCGCCGGCACGCCTTTGCGCTTCAACAGCGGCATCGCGTGCTCGAACACATCGCGATACCCATCGTCGAACGTCACCGCAGCGACCGGTTGAGTGAACGGTTCGCCGCTCTCGACGTGTTGACCGATCTCGTCGAGCGTCACGAACTGGAAATGGCGCCCGATCCAGTCGATGTGCTGCTCGAACATCGCCGCACTCGTCAGCAGCGTCGGCATGTCGGTCTTCGCCGCTGCCGCGACGTCCTCGACCACACGGTGATAGCCGATGACGAGCGGCACGTGGCCAGTCGCCGTGGGCGTCGACAGCGGCAGCGCGCGGGCCCGCCAGATGGCAGAGGCGATCGCGTCTTTCAGCAGACGGCGCCAGCGTGGGGAATGTTGGAAATACACGATCTCCTCGGGTAAAGGCGGCGGGCACAGGCACGGGCGGTCTGGAGCGCACGAACGGTTCCGCGATGGAACCGCCCGGCCAGGTCGGACGGAAACACGTCGATGCGATAGAGCGAGCGCGCATGCCGCGCCCAGAGCCATTTGTATGACTCGACGCCGAACAGCATGTCGAATTCGTAGGCGCCTTCTTCGAGCGCAGCCTTGATCGTCAGCCCCATCGCCACCATGCCGACGCTGTGCTGCTGATACTGATCGTCGAATGCGCCCTGATAGAAGTAGCAGCGGCCGCCGTAGGTGAAGCAATACGTGGCGGCGGCAATCTCGTCGTTCAAGCGGAGTTCGTAGAACCGCAGCCAGTTGCGCTCGAGCGCAAGCTTGGTGACGTGATAGTGGAACGCGCGGCAGTCCGGTGTGGGGAATGCGGTAGAACCGCCGCGCGTCTCCCAGCGACGATTGTGCAAACTGATCAACGTCTCGAGCCCCTCGCGCCGGGCTTCATCTGTCGAGACACGTTCGAATCGCACGGTGAAGTGCCGATCGAGGCCGCGCAGACGACGACGGAAGTTGGCGCGATGGGCGGAGCCGAGGCTGCCGAGATACGAGTCCCACGAATGGCCGGCGAGCGGGATGTACGGGCACGTGCCGCCGGCAGTCTGCATCGCGGTCCACGAACTGGCGGCCAGCGGATCGACCAGGCTCGAGGCCACGATTGAGTCCGGCGGCAGATGGTCGAGATGCAGCGCGAGGTTCGATGCCCGCAGCGCATCGGCGACTGCCCGGGCGACGTCGAGCTCGCGGTCGGGATGCGCGATCAGATCGAGATAGTCGGATCCCGCGTAGCCAGTGCCGAGGAACTCGAGGCGCGACAACCACGGCAGTCTCGCGTGCCTTTGCGCCAGCGGGGCGATACCGACCAGCTCGTCGCCATCCCACACGAGCAGGACGTGCAGCGACACGGTGCTGCCAAGATGCTCGCGCCAGGTGTGGAGCCATTCCCACGTCAGAAAGACGCAGTCCGATCGGCTCTCGCGCAAGAGTGCATTCCACCGCGTGCGCAGCGCGGCGAACTCGGCCGCCTCCGTCACGACGCTGACGCGCAGCGCGTGGCTGGCCCGACGGCTAGGCCGCGTGAAGGGTATCGGCAACATCGGGCATCCTGAGGTTGAGGCTCGCGACCTGCCGCGCCACGTGATCGATGTGCGCGTCAGTCAGGTCCTGGTGAACGGGCAACTCGAGCACGTGTGGGTGGAAGAAGCGTTCGGCAGCGCCAGGCTCGCAGCCGTCCAGATCGACGCGATCGTTCCAGAATTCGAGGGCGTCCACACCGCGCGCCTGCAGCGCGATCGCGGCCTCATGCTTGTTCGGCACGAGGATCGGAAAAAACAACGGGCACACGCCGTCCGGCAGATCTTCAAACAACGGCGTCACGTGTCCGCGCATCCGGTCGGCGAGCCGGCGATAGTTCGCGACCCGGCGCTCGCGGATGTCGTTGAAGTCCAACCGCCGCAGCACGCGCATCGACACGGGTGACATCGCCAGGTTCACGTCGGCGATCTCGAAGCCGATGTCGCCGACATTGGCGTTCGGGACCCGCAGCGCGCTTGCCGCGCGTCCGGCGCCGAGCTTCATCTGGTGCAGCAGGGACCCGAGACCATCTGCGCGGCTGCGCAGGTGCAGGATCATGAGTTCCGCGCTGCGGCCAATCGCCGGCCGGACGCCCGCGGATCGCAGCGGCACCGCGTCGATGGCCTTTTCGACGGCGTCATTGGCAACGTTCTGCACGAGGATCGACCCGTTCGGCACCGGCAGCGTCTTGTAGAGACAGAACACCGACCAGTCGCCGAATCTGCCGAGGGGACGATCGCCACCGCTGCTCAACAGCGCGAGCGCGCAGTCTTCGACGATGCGGATGTTGCGACGACGGCAGAGCTCGACGAGCGCCGCCATCGGCTGCGGCCAGCCGACGTAGTGGATGACGTAGAGCACGTCGGGCGCGTAGCGGTCGCACAACTGCTCCACTTCCGCCGGATCGAGCCGCAAGTCGCGGCCGATGTGGCAGTAGCGCACCGTGGCGCCGGCCGCGCGCATGGCCAGCACTTCGTTGCCGCTGTTGTAGTCGGGCGCGAGCACGGTCAGCGACGGCTTCGTCGCGCACAGCGCGCGGAACAAGTGATAGATCGCGTTTCGCGCGCGGTAGAAGTACCACCGCCGCCGGGCATCGAAGGGAAAATGCCCCGCATGCGATCGCTTCGGCCGCACGAAGTCGGCTGGTGTCAGGCCTTGGTAGACAGGGACAAACATGATCAGGGTGCTAGGTGCTGGGTGCTTGGTGCCTGGTGCTTGGTGCCTGGTGCTTCGTGCTTGGTGCCAGGTGCCAGGTGCTTGGTGCGACGCAGCGTTGGCGCGACGCGGAACTTGAGTGCGTGCGCGGCGCGGGCGCGCAGCGAGCGCGAAAAGATGTAGAGCCAGTCGTGCGCGCGGACGGTCGGCGTCCATTCGAGCTTCCAGGCCTCGGTGTCGCCGAGAAAATCGACTTCGTCCAGGCCCTCTGCGTACGCCTGCTGCGTCGCCAGGCTGGTCAGCACCTTGAACGGCGAGCCCGTTTCAAAGGCCGGGTCGTAGCCGGTTTTGCAGAGGAACAGCCGTCTTCCGTAGACCAGCGAGTACGAGGTCGCGATGCGCTGACCGCCGACGTTGAGAAAATGCAGGCGCAGCCACCCGCGCGCGGCGGCTCTTGCGGCGAACACGGTGTAGAACCGCTGCACGGCACTGTCGGACGAGATGGCCGTTCCGGCGGTCTGCTTCCAACCCGACGCCTCGAGGCGGAACGTATCCGTCAGCGCGGCCTCGATCGCCGACGCCTCGTCGACCGATTCGAGCTCGACCCGGCCCGCGCGCTGCAACCGAGTGGTCCGGTTGCGGACGTTCGATCGGAACTTCCCGGAGAGGCCGTTGAAGTAGCTCTCCCAGGTACCGGCCAGCGAGAGATACGGCGAATCGCTGCTCCGCCACACGCCAATCGTTTCCCCGCACGCTTCAGCCAACTGCGCCGCCACCGTTCGCGTCTTCGATTCGCGCGGCAGCTGGCCGAGCAGCAAAACGTCCCAGCGATCGCGCAGGTCTGCCAGCGCCTGCCAAATCGCTCGATACGCGCGCTCGCCTGGTTCGCACACGATGAACTCGGCGCGCGGTGTGTGATCGTTGAAGAGCACGCGCAGTTGCCGCACCGGGACGCCGCCGATCGACGTCGTCTCAGCCAGGAGCGGCGCGATCGCGATGATGCGTCCACTCGATCGCACGATGACGAGGCGCAACTGGCGGCCCGCATCGAAGCACTGCCACCACGTCGACATCCACTCGTGCCGCAGGAACGGGTGCGTCACCCCCGCGCGCTCCACGGCGTCGTTCCACTCTGGCTCAAGACGCGCGAACGCATCGGCGTCGGTCACGAGATCGACCACGCACTCGGCCGCGATCGAGCGCGCCAACGGCGCGGTCCGCGGAGCCGTCGTCGCCGCCACGCCTACTTGCACGCGAACTCCGTGCTCGCCCGGGCCGACAAGGGCCGCCGGCGTTCGAGCAGCGACCGATAGAGCTGTTCGGTGGCCGCGACCATCCGGGTCATCGAAAATCGTTCGTCGATCGAACGGCGGGCGGCCTCGCCGAGACGAGCCGCGAGCGGCGGGTTTGCGAGCAGTTCACAGATCGCGTTCGCGAGCGGCAGCGGTTCGCCAGGTGGCACGAGGAGTCCGTTCACTCCGTCCTGCACCGCTTCCGGCGTGCCGCCGACCCGCGTCGCCACCACTGGCGCCCCTGCGGCCATCGATTCGAGCAGCACATTCGACAGCGCTTCGTTCAGCGACGGCATGACGGCCACAGTGAAGCTGCTCAGCAGCGCGGGCACGTCGGTCCGCAGCCCTGCGAACACGACGCGATCGGCGAGGCCCAGGTCGCGCGCGAGATCGGTCAACACCGTGAAATACGGACGCTCGTGCGGGTTCGTGTCGCCGACGATGACGAAGCGTGCGCCGGGAAAGCGCGCGCTCACGAGCACGGCGGCTTCGAGAAACTCCTCGAGGCCCTTCATCCGGATCAGCCGTGATACGACGCCGACGACCGGAGCGCCTGTCGGAATCCCCAGCTCGGCGAGCAACCGCGGCGTTTCCACGGGCGCATCGAACCGCTGCAAATCCACGCCGTTGGGAATGACGACGATCTTCGACGCTTCGTAGCCCTGCGCGATCAGCCACGACTTCACCGCTTCGGCATTCACCAGCACGCAGTCGGCGAACCGGCACATGAGCCGCTGCACGCGTTTCTGCGTCGGCGTCAGGTACGGCGCACGGTCGCGAATCGAGGCAATCACCGCCGGCGCGCCGGCGACACGGGCGGGCGGAATCGCGAACACGTTGCCATAGAAGCTGTAGGCATGGACCACGTCGATGCGGCGCGCGGCGATGTGCCGCGCCAATCGCAGCTGCTGCCTGATGGCGTGCACGCTGCGGAACGTCGAGATGTCGCAGTCGATCAGCGGAATCCGCCGCGCCTCGAGCTCCTCGACGAGGCGTCCCCACCGGCGTAGGCAGGCAAACTCGAGGTCGACCCGATCGGCGTCGAGCGATCGGCCGAGCGTCATGAACTGGTTTTCGGTGCCGCCGCACATGAACGTCGGCACGACGTTCAGCAGGCGAATCGGCCCATCATGCCGGGTGCGCCGCGACCGGCGTGGGAACAGACGCGCAAGGTTCATGAGGGGTTGACCTGGCTGGCGTGTGCGCGAATCTCGTCGCGACACGCGTTCTTGACCGCGACCGCCAGGCCGGCGACGCAGAAGAAGTAGAACTGATAGGCAATCGGGTGGAAGAACGCCGCAACCGCAAACGCCGCCAGCGCGATCTGCACACCGCAGGCGAACGTCGTCAGGTCGCGAAACATCGGCTGCCGAGCGGTCCGTCGTTCAACGGCCCGCGCGCTGCGGAAGCTCGCGAACTGCAGCCACAGGAACAGCGCCAGGCCCGGCAATCCGAGGTCGACCGCGTACTCGAGATACGCGTTGTGCACCGAACGCCAGGTTTCACGTCCGCGCGCTTCGTTGAGCGCCAGAATGTCCTGGCCCATCCCTACGCCAACCAACGGGTTCTCGGCGATGACCGTCCCGGCAACCTGGAAGTCGGCCCAACGCCCTTGCGCCGATCCCGTCTTGTCCGCCTCGATGTCGGTGATCGTGCTCAACCGATCGAGATAGCCGCTCGGCATCATCGGCGTCGCCGCCAGGGCGCAGACGACAACCGCCGCGGCGGTTTTCGGCGCGTGCCGCTTCGCCATGAAGATGAGCGAGAGCAGGACGATTGCACCAAGCGTCAGGAACCCGGCCCGCGAGAACGTCAGGATCACGGCCGGGACTGAGACAAGGAGAATCGCCGCCGCCGCCAGCCGTGCGAGCGTGCTCCGCGACGTGAACATCAGCACGCCCGTGACCGGAATGATCAGATTGAGCGTCAGCGCCAGATCGTTGGGATTCCCGGACAGGCCGGTGTAACCAGAGATCCGCTTCAGGTTCTCGACGCCGGTTCGCAGGAACTCGCCGTCGAAGTAGTGCTTCACCGCCATCAGGGCCAGCGGCATCGAACAGAGTGCCAGCGTCCAGCCAAACGCACGCAGGCGCGCCTCCGTTGTCACCAACGTGCTGATCAGCCAGAAGAAGATGATCGCTTTCAGGTAGCTGTCGGTGAGCAGCATCACGCTGCCGCCCGGCCAGTACGAGAACGGAATCGTCAGCACGGTCCATGTGAGAAGCGTCAGCGTGATGCCGAGTTCCGGAATCGCCGGCACGATCGGCCGATGCCGGATCGTGGCGTCGAAGATGTGGCCGAGAATCGCGACCGTCGCGGCGAGCATTGCGATCCGGATCACCTTCAGCGCCGGAATGAACGTCTGCGGCGCGAGCAGCAGGATCACCGTGAAGGCGATCAGCGCCGCGAACGCAATGCGGCTCCCCTGCCCTTCAGCCGACGCGACGGCCGCCGCGCGTTGCGGCCGCCACCACGACATGTCAGCGGTTGTCGTGTGCATTTCTCAGCCGTTGACGACGCGACGCTCGACCGCGCTGACCGGCACGGCAACAGGCATCGGCGTCGGATTGGTCGCACGACGGCGGATGGGTCCGCGGGTCCGCACGCCGCTCGAGCCTTGGCCGAACAGGATGATCCCGACGGTCTCGAGCAGAATCAGCGCATCCAGGCGCAGCGAACGGTTCTTGATGTAGTAGAGGTCGTACCGCATCTTGCGGGTTTCCTCCTCGATGTTGTTCGCGTAGCCGTGGCGCACCTGCGCCCATCCGGTGACGCCGGGGCGGACCGTCGATCGCAGGCCGTAGTACGCGATCCGTTCCACGAAGATCCGCTGGTTGACCATCGGATGCGGGCGCGGTCCCACCAGGTTCATCTCGCCGCGCAGCATGTTGACGAGCTGCGGCAGTTCGTCGAGGCGGAAGCGCCGCAGCCACGCGCCGGCGCGCGTGATGCGATCGCGGTTGTCCTGCACCCACTCGGACTTGTGCACGTCCGCCGGATGCATCGTGCGGAATTTGAGGAGCTTGAACGGCGCGCCGTTTCTCCCCGCCCGGTCCTGCATGAACAAGATGGGACCGCGAGAATCGAGCTTCACAATCACGGCGATGACGGCGAAGAGCGGGGCGAGGACGATCAAGCCAACGACCGCCGCCACGACGCTCACCGCACGCGCAATCGCTTCCGGCGTGCCGTGGTTGCGGAATCCCTTGGCCAGGATCAGCGATCCTGGACGGAGCGATTCGATCGCCATCGTGCCTGTCGCACGCTCGTAGAACTCGAGTGCATCGTCGACGGCGACGCCGCGCACCCGTGTAGCGAGCAGCGGCTCGAGCGGCAAGTGCCCACGGCGATCCTCGAGGGCGACCACAATCCGATCCGCGTGGACTTCCTCGACGATTTCCGCCAGGCGACTGAGCGGGCCGAGCCAGCGCGCTTTGAGCCAGGTGTAGGGCTTTTCGTCGTCCACGACGCCGACGATGATCGAACGACGTCCGTAGATGGCTTCGACGTCTTCGATGAGCATCATCGCGATCGGGCCGGTGCCGAGCACGACGATGCGGGACGAGCTAATCCGGTGTTGACGGACTTGCACCGCCGCGCGCATGAGCGCGACGAGCGCCGCCGCCATGAGAATCCACGGGACGAAGCGAAAGTCTGTGGGCAGCGGGAGGCTCCAGCCGCCGACAAGCAGGACGGACACGACGATAGTGCGAGGCCACGTGGAAGCGCCACGCGCGCGAGGGTGCACGACGGGAGGCATGTTGGGTCCTTGGAAGCGGGAAAAGCGGGCCGAGGTCTTACGAGCGGTTCGTGCTCCGGGGGAAATAGCCGCGGTAATACGAGCTGCGGTAGCCGAAGAGCGGCCGGTCGTCCCCGTTGAACACGATGCCGAGGACCGAGGCCGCGTCGAGCTGGTTGAGCGACGATTCGAGGAGCTTGCGCGGCGTTTTGTGCGCCGCGACGACGAGCAACAGGCCGTCAACCCAGCGCGCCAGCAGCGCGCAGTCGGATACCGGCCCGAGCGGCGGTGTGTCGATCACGACGAAGTCGTACTGTTCGCGCGCTTCATTCAACAGGCTCGCGATGCGCGGCGAGCGCAAGAGCTCCGCCACCGGCATATCCGGCGACCCTGCCAGCATCACGTCGAAGCGAAGCGTGTCGAAGCGGTGCACGCCATCCTGCAGCGTCGCGCCGCTGTTGGCGACGAGCTGCGACAGGCTCTTCTCGTCGGCCGCGCCGTTGAGGCCGAGATAGCGCGACATCATCGGCCGGCGGATGTCCGCCTCGATGAGCAGCACGCGCGCGTGCGAATCGCGCGCGAGCGCCGCCGCCAGGTTGATCGCGGTGACGCTCTTGCCGTCCTGCGCGCCCGGGCTGGTGATCGCCAGGACCTTCAGATCGCGTTCGCGTTGAAACCGCTCGATCTTCAGCCGCAGCGTTTGATACTGCTCTGCCTCCATCGAGGTCGGCGCCGTGACACTGACGAGATGTCGATTGATCCGCTGTTGTCCAAACATGGCTGCCCTTTGGCTACGCTGCTCTCGCGAGCAACCAGACGATTTGCTCGTTGCCGCGCGCGGCATGCGCCGACAACGCACTGACAATCGCGACGACCAGGATGAGCGACGCGGTGGCCAGCACGAACTTGAACGCGCGGCGGCCGTGACCGGGCGCGATGTTGGGAATCGCGACGAGCACCGGCACGCTCGTAAAGTCGCGAATGTCGTCGACGTTGTGGAATGTCGAGTCGAACTGTTCGGCGATGAGCGCCGCCACGCCGGCGGCCGCGACCGCAAACAGCAGCCCGATGATCATCAACCGGACGCGATTGGGCGCGATCGGCCCCGACGGCGGCAGCGCCGTTTCGAGAATGCGGAAGCGCTCACCCTGCTTGTCGTTCTCCATACTCTCGCCCAACTGCGCATCGTCGTAGCGCTTGAGGAGCGAGTCGTAGAGGTCCTTGGTCGCCGAGTAGTCGCGGGTGATGCGCTGGTATTCCTGCTCGCGCGCGGGAGCGCCTTCGAGGCGCTTTTCAATCGACGAGATCTGCTCGCGGAGACCGGCCTCGTCGCCCTTCAGCTTGGCCATTTCGGCGTCCATCGCCTGCATCACACGACGGCGCGCCGGCACGGCGACCGCTGCCGCCGCGGTTGCCGGGGCTGCGCCTGCTGTCGTTGTGGCCGAGGGTCCGCCAGCGGCGCCTGACGTGCCGGCCGGCATTGCCGCAGGGGCGTCGCCGCTTTCCTTCCGCGCCACCAATGAATCCTGGCGGTCGCGCTGGAGCGTGGCGATTTCAGTCCGCAGCCGCACGACATCCGGGTGGCGGCCGGTGAAACCGCGGCCTTCGAGCAGTTCGAGATCCTTCTTCAAGCCTTCGATGCGATCCCCGATCAGATCCGAGCCGGCTGCCGGAACCACTTCGCCGGTCTTGGCATCGACGGTCGCGGTGGCCGGTTCCATCAGCTTTTCGCGATCCTCGAGGAGCTTCAGCTGGCGCTCGCCGTTCAGCCGCAATTGCGTGTTCAACCGATCGAGCGAGTGCAGATTGAGATCGACCTGCGACGGCAGCTCGCCCGGATGCTGGCTCGTGTAGGCGCGCATCGCGCCTTCGTCGCGCTCCATCTGCTTCTTGGTCGCGTCGAGCTGCGCTTTGAGGAATTCGGTGAGGCGCGTCGCGTCCTGCGAGCGGATGCCTTCGTTGCGCTTCACATAGAACGCGGCGAGCGCGTTGGTCACCTCGGCGACGGCATCGTCGCGCGCGCCGGTGTAACTGAGCTTGAACGAGACGGTCGTCTTGCGGCCGCTCAACTGCTCGGGTCCGTTCGGCTCGATCTCGATGTCGTGGCGCATCTGATCGAGCACCGTGTCCATCGACTCGCGCTGCCGCAGCTCCGGATAGAGATTGAAACGTTCGATGAGCTCGGTCAGGCGCGCGCGGCTCAGCACTTCCTGCTTGATGACGTGCATGCGGCTCTCGACCTCGCCGCCGACCGCCGACCGCACGTAGCTTTCGGGCACGGGGCGCTCGACGAGCACGGTCGCGCTCGTGCGGTAGAGATCCGGGAGGTAGAGCGCGAAGGAGACGGCCGCGGCGACGACTGCCGCGAACACGAGCAACACGACGATCTTGCGACGACGGAAGATATCGGTCGCGCGGGACGCGAGCGATCGTTCGTTGGACGCTGACAGAATATCGCGGGCCATCTGGAAACCTCAGTTAGGGCACGACGACGATGTCGCCGGGGCGAAGGAAGAAGTTCTGTTGCGACGCGCCGTCGTCGCCAATCTTCCGGTAGTTGAACGGAATCTGCGTGGTCTTACCGTTCTGGTCGCGCAGCACGACGATGCGATCCCGTGACGCGAAATCGGTGAGCCCCTGCGCGAGCGCGATCGCTTCGAGCACGGTCATCGGGCTCTTCATCTCATAGCGGCCCGGCATCTTCACCGCGCCGACCACCGCGACCTTGCGGCTGTGCACCTCGCGCACCATCACCGAGACTTCCGGCGCCGGGATGTATTCGGCCAGCTTGGTCGTGATCTGATCGCGGAGCTCGGTCGGCGTGAGGCCGGCCGCCTGGATGTCGTTGACCAGCGGCAGCGAGACTTTGCCGTCCGGCCGCACCGGCACGACGCGGCTCAGCTCGACGTTCTTCCACACCGAGATGTCGAGCAGATCCTCTGGACCGATCTGATAGGCGGCGGTCATATCAACGGACCGCGGGTCCACTCGCGTCGTGGTCGGCGCCGGAGGCGGCGGTGGAACCGGCGCTGGCGGTGGTGGATCCGGTGCCGGCGCGGGCGGCGGCACGGTCGTGCCGTTGGCCGGCGTCCCGACAGCCGTGAGCGGCTGCAGACCGGTCGCCGCGGGGGACGTGGTCTGTGGGGTCTGACTCTGCGCGGACACGTGAGCGGCGAACGTCACGCCTGCACAGACGAGCGTGAGGGCCGCAAATCGATGCTTCATCACTTCACTCCCTTGGTGGGTACGCCAATCGGTTGGAGCGGGTCGTCGGGCTGGAACATCTTGCTCAGGCGCGGCGCCACCGTGACCCGCAGCAGCACGAGGTGTCGGGTGATCTGCTTGTCCGACAGCAAGCTGCTGCGCACATCGCCGCGCTGGAAGTCGGCACCGTACGACGCCGCGAAGGTGAACAGCCCCTTCGTCGTCCACGCCCCGACGATCTCTGCGTGATAGACGCGCACGCGGCCCTGCGACAGCGTCTGGCTGTCGAACAGCCCGCCGTGCACACCGATTTCGACGTTCGTGCGGATCGGCACGCTGAATCGGCCCGTTCCGCTGTTGACTTCGACCGGCCCGAGGACGCCGAGCACGATCGATTCCCCGCGCCAGTAATCGACGCCGTAGTTGATGACATTCGGCGCCTTGCGGCCGAAGCCGGCCGCGATCTCTGGGACGATCGTGTCGCGCGACGTCGAATAGCGCGGACCGGCCTGGACGGCGATTCTCGTCATCGGCGCCAGTTCGTAGCTCCACACGCCGATCGGCGCGACCGAGTAGAACGTGCCGCCGTTCACGACCGTGAAGCCGTCGTGGAACGTATAGAGGTCGCCGATGACGGACGAGGTCGGCAGGCCGCTGGGCACGACCGCCTGGCTCGCGCTCACAAAGCGGCGGCCGAGCAGGCTCACGCCGACCGTCGATCGCGCGGTCGTCGAGCGGGAGACGCCGAGGCGCGCGACGTTTTCGTAGCCGCCGACGCTGCCTTCGACGCCCTCACTGATCCAGTTGAAGAGCCCGCTGACGTTCGTCCGCGTCGACACTTTGTAGCTGAACGACGGGCCCGCTTCCCACCGCTCGGCGCGCACCCGGTCGAGCAACAGCCCGGTGAAGAACTGGAATTCGCTCGCCGAATCGGTCCGGTCGTAGCGGCCGCCGAAGCCGAGGGTGAAGCGCGGCGATCGCTGAAAGCGCGTGTCCAGCGCGGCGTGGCGCCGCGAGTTCAACGTGCTGATCGTCGGATGCAGAAGCGACCGCAGGACGTCGAACGTGTACGAGCCGAACACCAGCGTCGTCGGCGTTTCGTAGGTGGTTTCGATGCCGGGGGTTATCAGCATCATCTGATCGGCCGACCCGACCGCTTTCGCGAAGATGTTGTCGTCGTACATCGAACTGAACGATGCCGACGGCACGATCGTCATCCGCGACTGCGCGCCGAGACCGGCCGGCGCGAGCGCGACGACGCACGCAACGAATAGGGCTGTGAAATGGCGGGGCATGGAATTAGTGAGGCCGGGACGCCGGCAAGGCTTCGACGAACGCGGAATCCACTTCGACCGCGACACTCGTTTGCAGCAGGTTGACCGAAACGACCAGGCGACCCTTATTCGCCTTGTCGCGGACGAACACGCCCTGCATGCCGGCGAGTGGTCCTTCGACAACGCGCACCTGATCGCCTTCGCGAAAGTAGGCGTGCGGAAAGATCGGCACACCGGCCGCGACGAGCTGCTGAATCGCGCCGACTTCTTCGTCGGCGACCGGCGTCAGCTGGCTCCAGCCGCGTTCGAGGATGCGCACGACGCCGCGCGCTTTCAGGATTTCGATGTAGCTGTGCTTCTCCATTGCGTGGCGGATGAACAGGTAGCCGGGGAACATCGGAACTTGGACCACGTGCGTCTTGCCATTGCGGCGCGACCGCGCGCCCATCTCCGGGAGGAACGGCGCGAAGCCTTTCGCGGAGAGCTGGTCGGCCACCAGACGCTCGCAGTTGCTGCGCGTCCAGATGGCGTACCACGAGGTGTCCTGATCGTCTGCAACCGGCAAGGCTTCGCCCCCTTTGGTTGGGCGCTCGCGTTCCGCGCTCGCAACCGGCTCACGGTGTTTCGTCGATCCCGATGCCCGTTGCGCGGTGCGTTGCCGCCTGCCCGCGTCACGTGCTGTTGACGTCGAGCTCAGCGCAACTGGCGTACGGCCGAGGAGCAAGAACGTTGCCTAACGGCACAGCAGGGACGGATTGCGACGGAATGGCATGCCAGATCCGCGGCGTACCAGACCTACTGGCGACCCTCGTATCGAGGGAAGCACAGCGGCGGGCGCGACCGGCGGGGGGGCCCAGCCGTATCGCCGCTGAGGGAACCGGGTTTCCATTTCTTTGCCTCGTATTCCCCACTTCTGCGAGGGATCTCCCCTCTCCCCCGGGGAAAGTGTCGAGGTCCGCGTGGCGGCCGGAAACAGTCGAGGCGTCGCGTAGAATGCGCGGCATGTTTACGACCGCCTTACATCGCGTGCGTTGCGCGGCGTCAGCCGCGATCGCGTGCGTGCTCGCGACGACGATCGACGCACAGACACCTCGTCCCACGCCGACGCTCGTCTGGGCGCCGAAGCCGACGAGCCTCACGGCCTACACGGCGCCGCAGAGGCCGTGGGTGAAGCTCGCGGATCTGAAAGCGCGGCACACCGGCGATGCGAACTGGCGCGAGGTGATCGTCGACGATGGCCGGCTCACCGGCGAGTACGTCGCGGCGGCGCCGGGGACGAAAACCGATCGGCGGATGCACCCCGACACGCGCGAGTGGTTCGCGGTCGTCGAGGGCGAGGTGAAGGTCGAGATCGAGGGGCAGCCGGCGATTGCCGCACGGCGCGGATCGCTCGTCAATATCCCGCGGCAAACGATCTACACGGTTGAAACCGTTGGCGATCGACCGAGCCTGCGCTTCGCCGTCAACGTCGCCAAAGCGAAGGTGCTTTATCCGCTGGAGGTGATGCCGCCGGCGCCGCCGCAGGGGATCGCGTGGGTCCCGGCCACGGTCAACCGGACGCCCGGGCAATACGATCAGTTCAACCAGCCGCATCTCAACATTCACGAGGCCGCCGCCCAGAACGACAAGTACACCGGGGGACGCTTCGTCCGCGACGACAAGTCGGAGATGCTGGTGATCTACGGCTACGAGAAGAACCTGCCGCCGCTCGATCCCGCCGACAAAGGGCATTTCCATCCGGAGAGCGCCGAGTTCTGGCTGGTCTTCACCGGGAAGATCCGCTACGCGTTCGAGGGGCAGGAGCCCTTCGTCGCGAGTGAAGGCGACATCGTCTACGTCCCCGCGAATACGTGGCACGCCACGCGATTCTTCGGAGCCGATCCGGCGTGCCGCCTGTCGATCACCGAATACGTCGGCAACACGCTGCTGCTGGAACCTCGACGCTAGCTGAACGGCGTAAGATACGCGCATGCGAACCGCGTCTTTCGTGGCCGCCCTGGCGCTCGCTATTGGCGTAATGTCGGCGCCCGTCGCCGTGCAGCAGGTGCAGAAGGGCGGCGAGGACGAAACGGGTCCATACGACGTCGTCGCCAACTGGCCGCAGCCGTGGGCGAAGCCGGGCTACATCTGGGGATCGCAGCCGGGTGTGTTCGCCGAAACGCCGAACCGCATCTTTCTCGCCGTGCGCGGCGAGTTGAAGCTACCCGAGAAGCTCGGGCGCGGGTACAACGGGATCTGGGGATCGCTCGGCGAACGCGCGACCGTGCCGAAGGCCGAGATGCGGAATTGCCTTCTGGTCGTGGACGGCAGCGGCAAGGTCATCGAGGCGTGGACGCAGTGGGACAGCCTGTTCGAAGGCAGCATGGGTCCCCACAAGGTGAGGATCAGCCCCTACGATCCGGAGCGGCATGTCTGGGTCGTCAACGACTCCATGCATCAGATCTACGAGTTCACGAACGACGGCAAACAGCTCGTGCGGACGCTCGGCGAGCGCGGCGTGCAGGGCGAGGACGCGACGCATTTCGGACAGCCGCAGGACATCGCGTTCCTCCCCCACGGATCGATGGTGATCGCCGACGGCCTGCGCAACTCGCGCATCGTCAAACTCGACAAGAAAGGCGCGTTCATCAAAGCGTGGGGGACGAAGGGCGACGGCCCGGGCCAGTTCAGCGGCGTGCACGGGATCGAGACCGACAAGAGCGGTCGCGTCTACGTGGCCGATCGCGGCAACAAGCGCATCCAGATTTTCGATGCTGACGGCATTCACCTCGACACCTGGCCGAACCTCCGCTTTCCGAACCACATCATCGTCACCGCAGACGAACAACGCGTGTGGGTGTCGGACGGCACGAACGCGCGCATTCTTCAATACGATCGGAACGGTAAGCTGCTCTACTGGTGGGGCGTCTACGGCACGAATCCGGGGACGTTCTGGGAGATGCACCAGTTCTCGGTCGATTCACAGGGGAACCTGTACGCGGCGGACAGCTTCGGCGGGCGGACGCAGAAATTCGCGCCGCGCGCGGATGCGGATCGATCGAAGCTGGTCGGCGCACCCATCGCGTTGATGCCCAAGGGAACGCAATAACGAGCTGGAGACCACTGATGACGATGACCCGTCGAGACGCTGTTGCTGCTTTCGCACTCTTCGCCGAGGCAATCGCCTCCGCCACCGACGCCAACGCGCAAACCGCTGCCGCTCCAGCTGGGCGAGCGCCGATGAAGTTCGATCTGCCGAACGTGAGCATGGACGACTGGGAAGTCACGGTGAGCCACGTCGACTACCCGCCCGGCCGCGTCGGCACCGCCCATCGGCACGCCGGCTTCGTGCTCGCGTATGTGCTCAAGGGCGAGGTGATGACCAAGATTTCCGGTCAGGGGCCGGCGAAGGTTTACAAGACCGGCGAGATGTTCTTCGAACCGCCGGGCGCGACGCACGAAGAATCCGGCAACCCGAGCAAGACCGAGCCGGCGCAGTTGCTCGCGATGATCTTCGCGAAGAAGGGGTCGACGCTGACGACGCCGGTCACGCCGGGCCAAGGGGGCGACGAATAGCGCCTTCAGGGATTACTTGCAACGGATCGGTTGCCACGAAGACACGAAGACACGAAGTCGAAGACGTATCCGAGTCTTCGACGCGGGCGAGTTATGCGCCTGGCGACGGAACCTCGAGATCTTTGCAGATCTTCATTGCGAGGTTGTTGTCGACGAATCGCCGAGGGCGAGCGTGCGATTGGCAACGAGCACGAGTTCGACCGCTTCTTTCAGGTTCGCCCGAGCTTCCTCCAACGTCGCACCCTGCGTGTTGGCGCCTGGCAGCTCTTCGACAAACGCGATGTACCCTTCTGGCACCTTCCGGAACACGGCGGTGAATTCCAGACTCATTCCACGCTCCTGTGGCTATCATACGCCGCATCCATTTGACCGGCCCGGACCGGAGGCCCAATGCTGACGCACTTTCCGCAGGCCGTTCCTGAGATCCCGGTGAGCAACGTCGAAAAGGCCGCGGCCTACTACGTGAACGTGCTCGGGTTCAGCTTCGACTGGGGGAACGATGACGGCGGTATCGGCGGCATCTCGCAGGGCGACTGCCGCATGTTCCTCACGAACGCGCCGTTCCGCGGCGTCCACGGGCCGAAGGGTCCGGTCATCGTCTGGCTGAATCTCAACAACAAGCAGGAAGTGGACGACCTGTTCAATCGCTGGAAGGACGCCGGCGCGAGGATCGTCGAGCCCGTCGAGGACAAGCCCTGGCATCTGCGCGAGTTCCGGGCCGAGGATCTGGACGGCAATCAGCTGCGCGTGTTCTACGACTTCACGTGGGAACTGAAGGAACCGCGCTCTTCCAGTTGAGGCGCCGAATGCCACTGCGGATCGCTGCCGCCCTCGTGTGTCTGCTGCTGGCTCCGAGCGTCGACGCGGACGAGATCACGCTCGTCGCGCCAGGCGGCATCCGCGCCGCGATCGTCAAGCTGATCCCCGACTTCGAGAAGCAGACCGGGCACAAAGTCACGGCGACGTTCGGATCCGGGCTCGGTACGAAACGCCAAGTCGCCGCGGGCGATCCGTTCGATGTTCCGATTGTGCAGCCGCCGTATCCAGAGGTGCTCGCCTCAGGCCACGTCGTCGCCGGTTCCGCGACACCGCTCGCGACGGTTGCGGTCGGTGTCGCCGTCAGAACCGGCGAGCGCAAGCCCGACATCTCGACAGCCGAGGCGGTGAAACGCCTGCTGCTCGGCGCGCGTGCGATTGCGTACCCGAACGGTGGCTCAGGCGCAGCGGCCGGCGTCAGCTTCGACGAAACGCTGGCGCGGCTCGGCATCGCGGATCAGATGAAGTCGAAGATCAGGCTCGCGCAAGGCGGCGCCGGCGCGATGGCCGCGCTCGCGAAGGGCGAGGTGGACATCGGCCTCACCTTCATCAGCGAGATCATTACAGAACCCGGTGTGGAGCTGGTCGGACCGCTGCCTCGCGACATCTCGACGCCAACGGCGCTCGTGGGCTTCGTCTCGGCTCACGCGCGCGCTCCGGAAGTCGCCAAAGCGCTGCTCGCGTTTCTGTCGTCGCCCACGGCCGCTGCGGTCTATCGGGACTGCGGCATGCAGCCCGGCCGGTAATCCCAAACGCTAGTTTGCACCGCGCTTGAGATTCACCACGAAGCGACCGCGCGCCTGACCCTTGAGCAGCGTGTCGAACGCACGAGGGAGATCCGCGAGGCCAATCTCTTCCGTCATCGACGCGACGTGCGCGGGTTTCAGATCCGTCCCCACCCGCCGCCAGGTTTCGACACGGCGATCCATCGGACACATCGACGACTCGATGCCGAGCAGCTTGACGCCGCGCAGGATGAACGGCAGCACGGTCGTGTGCAGCTCAGTTCCGGCAGTCAAGCCTGAAGACGCGATTGGCGCGCCGTATTTCATAGTGCGCGTCAACCACGCCAGGATATCGCCGCCGACCGCATCGACGGCACCGGCCCAGACCGATTTCTCTAGCGGCCGCGTGCCCATTTGCAGCTTATCGCGCGCGATCACGTCGGCTGCGCCGAGGCTGCGCAGAAAGTCGGCGTGCTGTTCCTTGCCGGTCAGGGCCGTCACCGAGTAGCCCGCTGCCGCGAGACTCTGCACGGCCATGCTGCCGACGCCGCCGGTCGCGCCCGTCACGATCACCGGACCGTTCCCGGGCGCGAGCCCGTTGTCCTCCATCTCGACGACCGATAACGCCGCGGTGAATCCGGCGGTGCCGATCGCCATCGCGTCGGAGAGGGTCAGGCTGTCGGGGACGGGGACGACCCAGTTCGCCGGCACGCGGACGAACTGCGCGTAACCGCCGTCGTGCGCCTGCCCCAGGTCGTAGCCGGTGACCAGCACCGGGTCGCCAGGCTTGAAGCGCGGATCGGTACTCGACGCCACGGTGCCCGAGACGTCGATGCCGCCAATCAACGGGAACGTGCGGATAATTTTCCCCGTGCCGGTTGCGGCGAGCGCGTCCTTGTAGTTCACGCTCGAAAACGCCGCTTCGACCACGACGTCGCCGGCCGGCAACTCGTCGATCGTCGCGTCGACGAGGCGGCCGGAGATCTTGCCGGCTTCTTCAAAGATGCGGAATGCGGTGAACGTCGCCATGGCGTTGTGACTACTCCACCACCGCCTGGTAGACCAGGCTTCGCGACAACCCGTGAATCGCGCGCGTCGTCGCCAGGCTGTCGTGCTGCACCATGCCGACGAACGCGAGATCCTCCACCGGATCGATCCAGAACCAGGTGCCCGCGATGCCGAACCATGAGAAGGTCCCCGTGGACACCGAGTCGCCAGCCGCCGCCGCATCCATCACGACCTGGAAGTCCATCCCCCAGCCCGTGCCAGGCGCCATCGTCTTGAGCGGATCCGGGTTGACGTGGTTCGTGCGAATCATCTCGACGGTGCGCGGCGCCAGCAAACGCACGCCGTTGAGCTGCCCCTTCTGCAGCAGCATCTCGCAGAAGCGGACGTAGTCTGCAGCCGTCGAGAAGAGTCCCCCTCCACCCGACGGTCCGAGCGGCACCTCTGTCGGATCCGGACGATTCGGATCGACCGCCAGCGTGGCCGCTGCTCCGGTGTGCACGAGCGCGAGGCGCGACAGCTTTTCCTTCGGCACGTAGAAGCCGGTGTCCTTCATTCCCAGCGGCTCGAAGATCCGCGTGCGCAGGAAGTCGGCGAACGGCTGACCCGAGAACTTTTCGACGAGGTAGCCCTGCACGTCCACGGCGATGCTGTAGGACCAGCGCGTGCCCGGCTGTGCGAGCAGCGGCGTCTTCGCCAAGCCATCGATCATCGCCTGCAGCGCCGCGCGCGAGTTGAGGACGTTCCCGTCGATGATCATCTTGTCCACCGGCGTGTTGGGATTCAGGACGTAGCCCAAACCGCCCGTGTGCGTCATGAGCTCGCGCATGGTCATCGAACGACGTGCGTCCTCGAGCTTCGGCGATCCGTCCTCGTTCTTGCCGGTGTAGACCTTCAGCCGCCCGAACTCCGGGATGTAGCGCGCGACCGGATCTTCGAGGCGCCACTTGCCTTCCTCGAAGAGCATCATCATCGCGACGCCGGTCACCGGTTTGGTCATCGAATAGATGCGAAAGATCGAGTCCTTCTGCACCGGGTCCGGCTTTTTGGTGTCGAGCTGACCCACCGCGCTGTAGTGCACGATCTTGCCGTGACGCTCGAGCAGCGTCACCAGCCCGGCGACACGTTTCTGATCCACGAGCGCCTTCATCGCCGGGTCAATCCGGCGCAGCCGCTCCGATGAAATGCCGACCGACTCCGGCGCCGCCATTGAGAGATCGCGAACGGCCTTCTCGACCGTCTTGGTCCGGCCGGCGGTCGCCGTCTGCGCAAGCGGCGCGACAGCCCACAGTGCGATCAATCCAACCGTCAGCACGCGAAGATGGCGCGTCATGTCACTCCTCGTCCGTCCCATTGGTGAAACGGTGGCACATGCTATCAGTTGATCGGCCTCACCAGATAGACCCAGTGCGACTCGTCCTCGACGACGCTCTTGTCGAACACGGTGACGCAGGTGACGCCGACCGTCGGTCGCTTATGCGCGCGCGGATCGTCCAGCTCGAAGAACTGCTCCATGCCAATTGGAATCTGTGAGATCTGCGGCAACCTGTCGTTCAGCAGCAACAGCACGTTCTTGTTGGTTTTCTTCGCTCGTGCATAGAGCTGCCGCAGGATCTCGTCCTGCGTAGGGTGCGTTCGCAGGAGGTCATTCTGCGTGTTGTAGCGCGCGAAGCCACCGACTTCAGGGAAGTACAGCGACCGATCGAGCCACTGGGCGATCGGCGCCGCTGGATAGTCGCGAACCGCCGCGATCTCGACCGTGTCGCCGTAGGTGGACTTGATGAACTTCGCGGTGGCCCATGTCGCCGAAAACGGATGGACCCATCCTTCCCCCACTGCCACCAGGCCCGCGACGACGTTCACCGCGAGAATCGCCGCGAGGCACAACGCCCGCCGGCGCTCCCACGCAGGACGAACGCTTCGCCATTCGGGCGTGACCGCGGCCATCCAGAATGACGCGATCATCAGCATGAAGAGATAGCCGTGGTGACGGGTCGCGCCGCGAAATTCGAACCCTGTGAATGCAACCAACGTGAACGCGCCAGCAACAAACATCGCCAACCCCACCGGGCGAGGTGCCAGGACGAGTGCGATGATGCCGAATAGGCCGACGCCGATGATCGCTTCAGCGATCGGAAACTCGTCGAGGATGTTGGTGTTCCAGAAGTGCTCGCCGGGCGTCACCACCGGCACGAGTGCGCGGAAGACCGTCGCGATCGTGCGGATGATGCGGCGCGTCACGGCCATGTCGCGCCAGCCGCCGGTGAAGCTTGGACCCGGGCCGGGAACAAGTTGCCACACGCAGAGTACTGCCCCCGCGAGCACAATGAAAGCCGCGGCCGCCACGGCCCTCTGAACGGCTGGCGAATGGCGATCGACATGAAGAGTCTTCGCCGCGCCGGCGGCGAAGAGGAGTCCGGCGAACAGCGGGCTCCAGAGGCTCACCTGCGTCAGCAGGAACAGCACACCCGTCAGCCAGAGCCATCGCACGCGCGGCTGCGCGATCACGGCGCACGCGATCGTGACCAGCAGAAACGTCAGCGCATAGCTGCGAGCGATCACGGCGTACTCGAATAGTGGAAAGTAGCCCATCGCGAACATCACGATCGACGGGCGCGAGAACGGCGACCACCGGGCGACTACGAAGATCACACCTGCGGCGAGCACGGCATGCAACACCTGCATCGCCACCGGCCTCTCGAAGAACCTGGTCAGGACGAATACGAGGGCGTTCCAGAGAAACGGAACGGCGTCGTACTGCATGTTGCGGTTGAGGGAGACGAGCCCGGCGCTTTCGCGCGCGATCTGCCACGTGCGCAGCTCGTCGCGCCACAGGACGTGGTGGCTTACCTGCAGAACTACCGCCGCGAAAAAGAGCGACGTCAGGCCTGCGGGAAAACCGACGCGTTTCACTACGGCGCTTCGAGGCTGGTGAGGACCTGCAGCAGCTTTGTGATCTCGACCATCGTCTTGAACGAGCCTTGCACGTGGTGCGCGTCGCCGCGAGTCAGGCCCGGCACGTACGCCGCGCGTTCAGCGTCGATCGTGAGCTTGAAGCCGACATCGAGGGCGATCGGCGACGTGACGCGATAGGGACGAAGCGACGCGAGCTTGCCCATCGCGCGCGTCAGGCCCTCGCGGATCATCGCCTGCCCGCGCGCCGGCGTGACGCTCATTGCCGAGTGATACCCGTAGGGCTCCTTCACGATTGCGCCCTCGGCGGTTGGAATCACCTTCTGCAGTTGCTCGACGGCGATGCGATCGCCCGAGACGAACGCGACCGGCACGCCGAACTCTCCCGCGAGCGCAGCGTTGTAGATGCCCTCCGACACTTCCATGCCGTTGAGGCGAATGCCGAGGAGCCGCGCGCTCGAGATGGTGTGGCTGCGCACCGCGCCCGCTGCGAATTCGCTGCCGTGATAGCCGATGAAGACCGCCGCCGCAAACGTGTCGTCAATGCCCTGCATCATCTCGAGCGGCCGCGGAAATCCGCGCACCAGGCGCACGTCTTCGGGCAGCCGCTCGATCAACACGCTTTGACCGTTGCCGTGCGAGTCGCACACCACGATCTCAGCGGGTCCTGACTGCCGAATGCCCTCGATCGCGGCGTTGACCTCGCCGGTCATCCACTCGCGTGCGCGTTGGTACTCGAACCCATCGGGCCCGAGCTGCGCCGGCTGCACGACGCCGGTGATCCCTTCCATGTCGACCGAAATGAAAACCTTACGCGGGCGCGTTTGCGCGTGGAGAACAAGCGGCATAAGCACCAGAACAGCGAGAATACGGTTCATGCGGCGGCCATTGTACTCATCGTGATAGCCTTGCCAACGAGCCTCGTCGGCGGCGTAGCGTCGCATGCCACCTAGACCCGAGATCCCCGCAGACATCGAAGACCACCGCGATTTCCACTGGCGCCGCGAAGCGACGCAGCAGATCGAGAGTGCGTTCGAGGCCGAACGCTTTGTCGAGCACGTCGGCTTCGCCGCCTGCCTCACCGACTGCCGCCGGCCGGGGCCGTCCCTCTACGTGGCGGTCTGTGGCCGGCGCGATGCGGTGATGCCGCGCAACGTGCAAAAGGATCCAGAAGCCTCGCTCACGTGGGTCTTGAAAGACGAAGTGATGCAGCGCGGGAATATCTACTACGCGAAACTCGCGCGCGGCAAAGCGATGTTTCTGGCGCCGCGGATGATTCCGTACTTCCACACGATCTGGGGCATTCGGCGGAAGGATGAGGCGAAGCACCTCAGCCGGCCTGCGCAGAAGATACTGAAAGTGCTCCGCAAGGAGTGGGAAATGGCCACCGTCGATCTACGCGGCGAATCGGGCGTGAAGGATCGCGCGGCATTCACGAAAGGGATGGACGAACTCCAAGCGGCGATGATCGTCGTGCCGAGCCAGGTCCTCTACCGCCCGTTCACGTACATCTGGACGCTCGGCGTGGGACGGTTTCCTGACGGCCTGACGAAGCGCGTGCCGCGTGACACGGCGCTCCGCGAAATCGCCCGTGCGTTTCTCACGGGCGCGGGGATGACCATTCCTGGAGAACTTGCGCGAGTCACCGGGCTCTCGCGGCCGGAGGCCGGACGCGGCAACCGCGCACTCGTCGCCGAGGGTTTCGCGACCAGCCCGGCGTACGGCTTCTACTACGCTCGCGAGTCGAGCGCATCCCAACGGGCGTAGAGCTCGGCGAGCTCGCGTTCGATGGCAGCCGTTCGCTCGAGCGTAGCCTTGATGGTCGCCGCCGGCTCCTTGTAGAAGAGCGGGTCGGCGATCTTCTCGCCAAGCGCGCGATGCTCGACCTCGAGTGCGTCAATCCGCACGGGCAACTCGTCGAACTCGCGGCGTTCCTTGTATGACAGCTTTTTCGGCCCCGCGCCATCCGGCGGTCCTGCGGGTGCGGACCGTGACGGTTTCGCGGGCGCCTCCGTTGCAGCTTCGACCGGAGCCCTGCGCTGAAGCAGCCAGTCCTCGTAGCCGCCGATGTAGGTCTCGACTTTGCCGTTTCCTTCGAACACAAACGTGCTCGTCACCACGTTGTCGAGGAATACCCGGTCGTGACTGACCAGCAGCAGCGTGCCGGGCCACTCGACGAGCTGGGCCTCGAGCAGTTCGAGCGTTTCGAGATCGAGATCGTTCGTCGGCTCGTCGAGGACCACGAGGTTTGCCGGCCGCGTGAACAACCGCGCCAGCAGCAGCCGGTTGCGCTCGCCGCCTGACAACGTGCGCACCGGCGACTGCGCCTGCTCCGGCGAAAACAGGAAGTCGCGCAAATACGCGTTGACGTGGCGCGACCGGCCGTTGACCGTCACCGTGTCGTTGCCATCGCCGACCGTGTCGAAAACCGAGCGATCGGGATCGAGCTGTTCGCGCTGCTGATCGTAATAGGCGATCTCCACGTTGACGCCGCGCCGGACTTCCCCTTCGTCCGGTTTCATTTCTCCGAGCAGCAGCCGCAGCAGCGTCGTCTTTCCTGCACCATTCGGACCGATGAGCCCGACCCGATCGCCGCGCATGATCCGTGTCGAAAACGCCTGCACCACGGGCTTCGTTCCGAACGCCTTGCTGACGTGCTCCGCTTCGAGCACGAGCTGACCGGACGACTGTGCCTGCTCGATCTGCAAGCGAACGATTCCAAGGCGGTCGCGCCGCGCCGCGCGGTCCCGACGCATCGCCATGAGCGCCCGAACGCGGCCCTCGTTCCGCGTGCGCCTGGCCTTGACGCCCTGTCGCAGCCACGCCTCCTCCTCGGCGAGCCGCTTGTCGAACTTCTCCTGCGTCACCTCCTCGTTGGCGAGCTGCTCGTCTCGCTTGCGCAGATAGGTGGCGTAGTCGCGGGGCCACGACGTCAGCTGACCGCGATCGATGTCGACGATGCGCGTCGCCACGCGCTGGAGAAAGGCGCGATCGTGCGTCACGAAGAGGAGCGCGCCGCGATACTCCGACAGGAACGTCTCGAGCCACAAAATCGCGTCGAGGTCGAGATGGTTGGTCGGTTCGTCGAGCAGCAGGAGGTCCGGCTCGGCGACCAGCGCGCGGGCCAGCAGAACGCGCCGTCGCCATCCACCCGAGAGCGTGTCCACGATGGCGTCGGCTGGCAGGTTGAGGCGCGACAGGATGAGCTCGACGCGCTGCTCAATGCGCCAGCCGTCGCGCTCCTCGAGCTCGTGCTGCAGACGGCCGAGTTTCTCGAGAAGAGCTGGCGCTCCCCCGTGCGCGACGTCGACCGCCGTTCGATGGTAGCTGGCGACGAGATCGCTCAACGCGCCGAGGCCGTCGGCGACGACGCCGAACACGCTGCGTGCCGTGGAGAGCGGCACATCCTGCTCGAGCGCGGCGACGCGGAGGCCGGGCGCTCTCCACACCGCGCCCGTGTCCGGCGGCTGCTCGCCGCTCACCACTCGCAGCAGCGTGGACTTGCCGGAGCCGTTGCGTCCGACGACCGAGACACGTTCGCCCGCGTCGATCTGCAGCGCCGACTGATCGAACAACGGCAGGTGTCCGAACGCCAGCGAGATGCGGTCGAGGGATACGAGAGGCATGGGACGCAGGTTTCGTGCCGCTTCTTCAGGAACCGCTACTGCCTGAGCCAGACATGCTGACCAGGATCTGTCGAACTTAGAGCACGTTGCAAAATTAACTGGCCGGCTTGAGATAGTTCCAACACACCAGGGCGCACGCCAAGGTGAGAAACGCTTCATGCACGCACGGTCGCCGTTCGTATCGCAGATTGAGTCGACGAAATCGATGCAGCCACGCCAACGTGCGTTCGACGACCCAGCGGGTGCGTCCGAGTCCGCTGCCGTGCGGGCGGCCTCGTTTCGCCAGCTGGCTGGCGATCCCGCGCCGCGCCAGTTCGTCGCGATGGGGCTGCGAGTCATACCCGCGGTCACCCTGCACGAGGCCGGGTTTTCGCAACGGTCGGCCCGGACAGCCGCCCAACGGCGGAATGCTATCGACGAGCGGCAGCAGCTGCGTCACGTCGTGCCGGTTCGCCGATGTGAGGCGCGCGACAACCGGAATCCCGTTCGCGTCGGTAAGAACATGATGTTTCGACCCGGCCTTACGGCGATCGGTAGGGTTCGGTCCAGTTTTTTTCCCCCGCGCAGCGCGCGGAGCGACGCACTGTCCACCACGGCGCGCGCCAGATCGAGCTGGCCGCGGCGCCGCAATTCGGTCAGTAACACGCGATGGAGCCGCTTCCAGACTCCAGCACGCTGCCACGTCACCAGGCGGCGCCAGCACGTGCTGCCCGAGCCGCACCCCATCTCCTTGGGCAACATCTTCCACGGGATGCCGCTGCGCAGCACAAACAGAATGCCAGTCAGCACCGCGCGGTCCGGAATCGGCTTCCGCCCGGCGTGCTGGCGATGGCGCGGCCGCCGCTTCGGCAGCAAGGGTTCGATCCGCGTCCATAAGTCGTCGTCGACAACCGCGTGGCTCATGCCTGACCGCCTCGCTGTCGGTCAGGCGACCGTACCAAGTCACTCGTCGGAGTACAAGAGGCCGGTCAGTTAATTTTGCAACCCACTCTTAGTTCAGGCCTCGCGATCGCATTAGCCTTCGTCAGCGCGCCTTTGTTTGAGCCGTTCCCGACGAGGGGATAACCGGCAGAATGATCCGCGATGGGTGCTGAGCATCGTGGTACACCGCGTTGTCGGCAATTCTCCAACGTCGGTTCTGATTGAGCGCCTCTCCGGTGTTGGGATTGACGTCGAACCGCGGGAAGTTGCTACTCGAAATGTCCAGGCGAATGCGATGCCCGCGTCGGAACACCAGCGAGGTGGGGTACATCTCAACCGTGTATTCCTCTGGACGATCACCGGTCAGCAGCTTCGCCGACTTGAGCGATTCACGGTAGCGGGCGCGCACGATGCTGTCACCGACGTTGAGGTCGACGCCGCTCGGGTAATCCCTATTTGGCGGGTATACGTCGACCAGCTTCGCCGTGAAGTCGGTGTCTGGCGCGTTCGAACTCGCCCACAGCTTGACGACCAGCCGGCCGGTCACCTCGAGATCTTCCTGAAGTGGCGGCGTCTGGAACACCACGACGTCCTGGCGCGCGGACAGGGGCATTGTGTCCTTGCATAGCCAGTGTTCCGGATAGCAGCGCTGATCCTGGGCGCCGCGCGGCATGAGCACACCTTCGGATGAGACGTTCCCGCCAATGGTCGGCACCGGGTTGCGGGGATCGAACGCGTACCGCGTCGGCGAGGGCGAACCAGCCTGCGGCTCGTGCGTCAGCGTGCCGCCGGCCTGCATGTAATACGGCGTGTAGATCGTCCTCGCAAGCGGCCACTCGCGCTCGTCGCGCCACGTACCGCCGACGAACAACCGCCCCTCCGGGGTCTTGTGGGCATCGCCGCCACCCATCACGAAGAGGCGAACCGGCGGCTCGCGATCCACGCCGTTCTGAAGTCCGAGCAGCCACCGGTCGAACCAGCGCTCGCGAAACGCGTTCATGTCGACGGCCGCCGATTGACCGAATTCCGCAGTGCCAGAGAAACTCTGCCCCTGGCCACCATGCGTCCAGGGACCCACGATCAATCGCTGCAGGCTCTTCTTGGCCTTCGCGAGTTGCACGTAGTTGAGGTTCGCCACTTGGGCGCCCCACGAGTCGTACCAGCCAGTGACGTGGTAGGACGGCACATCCTGATACTGCGCGATGTGATCGACAACGCTCGACCCCATGTCTGTCCAGTACGCGTCGTTGTCACCGTGGCTCATGGCCTCGATGAGCCATGCCTCGTAGTCTGGCGCGAACTTGAGCGGCGTGGTTCCTGGCCGGAGTGGCAACGCCTTCGCGTACTCCTGGATGCGTGTGCCCTGCTCCTGGAGCGCAGGCGCGGCGTCCGGCGTTGCAGCCGCCCGTGCGGCCGCAAGGACGGCATTGTTCGTCGGGGCTAAGCCCACTGCCGACGCTCGCAAGCCGGTCGCGTTGCCGAGCGTCAGGATCCAGTTCAGCCACCGCAGTTCGCTTTCCAGCACAGTGGGATCCGAAGCTTGGAATTCACGTGACTTGAAGTCGCGGC
>JADMIO011545283.1_pt1 | contig 135703 bp, 103 predicted proteins | sample 8958161 | NCBI WGS metagenome assembly JADMIO01 (sample SAMN16585339, study PRJNA669376) | soil metagenome | isolation source: Crop rotation soil | place: USA: Cullars Rotation, Alabama | collected 2011 | reverse complement strand
GCCGCGACTTCAAGTCACGTGAATTCCAAGCTTCGGATCCCACTGTGCTGGAAAGGCTCGTAGGTACTGACGTCCTTCTGTACGGCCTGCACGTGCATGCCGCCCTTGTGGGCGAACGCCGAGCTGCCGACGTACGGCTGGCCGTTGATCAGGTTCATGTTCGCGGTCTCGTAGACGTACCGGCTCGCTTCGGTCAGATGCTTCAGCGAATCGGGCTGGAGACAATCGAGGCCGTACTTCAGGCGGAGGTTGGCGACCAGCGGAATGAGATCCATGTTGCCGCAACGTTCGCCGACGCCGTTCATCGTGCCCTGGGCATGATCGGCGCCGACTCGGATCGCGGCCAGCGCGTTGGCGACGGCCAACGACGCGTCGTTGTGCGTGTGGATGCCGACTTTCACCGATGACTGCTTTCCCACCGCCTCGACCGCCTCGGCAACCTGCTCCGGCATCGTGCCGCCGTTGGTATCGCAGAGACAGAGCACCGAAGCGCCGGCTTCTTCCGCCGCGCGGAGTGTCGCGAGCGCGTACTCGCGATTCGACCGAAAAGTATCGAAGAAATGTTCCGCGTCGTAGACGACTTGCCGCCCGGCCGCGCGCATCAGCTTGACCGAGTCGCCGATCATCGCGAGGTTCTCTTCCGGCGTGACGTTCATCACGACGCGGGCCTGGTAATCGCTCGTCTTGCCGACGAACGTGATCACGGGCGTCTCGGCCGCCAGCAGTTTCTTCAGGTTCGCATCATCCTCCGCCTTCACATCCCGCCGGCGCGTCATGCCGAAGGCGGAGATCTTCGCATGCCGCAGCCGCAGCGACTTCACCTCATCGAAGAACGCGCGATCTTTTTCATTCGAGCCGGGGAAGCCGCCCTCGATGTAATCCACGCCAAGCTCGTCGAGTTTCTGCGCGATCATGAGCTTGTCCTGGAGGGACAAATTGAACCCCTCGCCCTGCGTGCCGTCGCGCAGGGTGGTGTCGTAGATCTCGATGCGACGTTTCGGATTCGCTTGCACGTTGCTCATGGTGTCAGTCCCGTAAACGAAAAAACCCCGCCGCGTTGGGCAGGGCTTGCTCTTGCAATCGATCACACGCAGACGATCGGCCCTACCCGTGTTTCCTCGGGATAATAATGATTCGGGCAATCGCGGCGGTGCTGGTCATTGGCGGCCGATTGTACGGTATTCGGGTGGCAGGTCAAATCGGACGCGTTATTCCACAGTAATCTCGCCCTTTTCCCGCGGGTGGTACTTGCAGTGGTACTTGTATTTTCCCTTCTTCTTGAACGTGAACTTGTAGCTTTCGCCCGGGTTCAGGTCGTCATCCTTGGTGCCAAATGATCCATCGTCGGCGACGATGCTGTGATCGCTGTCGTCGCGATTGGTCCAGACGACGGTTTCGCCCGCCTTGATCGTCAGCTTCGGCGTGCTGTATTTCTTGTCCTTGATTTCGATCTTCTTGACGCCGCTGTCTTTGGCCGCGTCCGCACCGAGCAGCACGAGCAGGCAGAGTATCGGGCCAAGGGAAGTCGACGTACGCAACATAAGGTCCACCTGACTCACTAGACACCGCCAGGCCGCAAACAGGGGGGCGGATTCACGAGCCAGCGCAATGGTTATTGGCCCCGCGCGGCTCGCTTCGCGTAGGATATACATCGGCCACGGGCGACCAACCGCATGTCCGAAAAAATCATCCGCGACCCGGTCCACGACGTCATCGCTTTCCGGCTCGACCGGCCGCTCGACGCATTATTGTTCCGGTTGATCAACAGCGGCGAATTCCAGCGTCTCCGCCGCATCCGGCAGCTTGGCATGGCCTCCCTAGCCTACCCGGGGGCGGACCATTCGCGCTACAGCCATAGCCTGGGGGTGATGGAGACAGCGCGGAAAATCCTCGACCAGCTTGCGCAGTCTTTCAGCATCGACGCGGAGGGCCGTACCGTCTGCCTCGTCGCGGCGCTGCTGCATGACCTGGGCCACGGTCCGTTCAGCCACGTCTTCGAGCGCGTCAGCGGTGTGCATCACGAGGAGCTGACCCGCCGCGTCATTGAAGATGGCGAAAGCGAAGTGCACCGCGTGCTGGTCGATCACGACCGCTCGATGCCAGAGAAAATCATCGACTTCCTCGAGTGCCGGCCAAAGCGAACGTTCTTCTGCGACATCATCTCGAGCCAGCTCGACGCCGACCGATTCGATTATCTGCTGCGCGACAATTTGATGACCGGCAGCCGCTACGGCGGGTTTGATCTGGAGTGGGTGCTGCACGCGCTGACGATCGACGAAGCGAGCGACCGGCTGGCGGTGCATACGAAGGGCGTCAGCGCGGTCGAGACGTATTTGCAGGCGCGCTTCAACATGTACCGCCACGTCTATTTTCACAAGGTCGTCCGCAGCGCTGAAGGGATGGTCAAGCTCGCGCTGCAACGCGCCAAGCGGTTGGCCGTCCAACGCCGCCTCGACTGGCCGCGACCCGGCTATCCGACCTACAAGGCGCTGCTGGGCCAGCGCATGCCGATCGCGGAATTCAACGATCTCGATGACATTTCCATCCTGCACTGCTTCAAGCTCTGGTCGCACGGCCCGGACGTGGTGTTGGCGTCGCTCTGCCGCGGGCTGCTGTTCCGCCGCGTGTTCAAGACGATCGATCTGTCGCGCTTTGAAGATCCGAAAGACGCGCGTGCGGCGATCACCGCCATCGAACGCCACGTCGCCGAGCAGGGCGGCGAGCCGGGCTATGAGATGTTCGTCGATCAACCGAGTGGCGCCGGCTACGACAGCATCGAAGGCGACGCGGACATCCTCGTACGCGACGCCGGCGGCCGGACAACGTCGTTCGGCAAGGTCTCGCCGATCAGCCAGGTGCTCGACCATCAGCTCATGTTCCGCCGGCTGCACATCGCACCGCAATGGCGCGATGCGGCGGCGCAGGTCCTGCGCGACGTGAGCGTCTGAGCGAACGGTTCGACGCTTCGGACACTTCGGACATTTCGGACACTTCTCAGGGATGGGGTAGGGGTGCTCCCGTGCGCTGACTCGCGAGCGAACGACCTGGCGTTCGTGTTCTTTCTCTGACCTTCTATTAAGAAAAGAAGAAGGGCGCGCGGCGCGGGGGTACCCCCCTCCCTGGGAAGTGTCCGAAGTGTCCGAAGTGTCCGAAGTATCCGGAACCGCTAGCGAAACGCCAGCGACGTCTCCCGATGCCCCCGGTCGCTCAGGTGATGCGCCACCAGGTCCGCATACGTCGGCCCGATCACCGGCACATTCGCCAGGCCGAGCTTTTCGCGCAGCTTCATGACGTCGCTTTCCGTGGGGCATTCGATTTCGACGAATGAGCCCAGCTCCGGCAGCGAGTCGAGCTCGACGACGCACTTGTCCAGCTTCCACGTCTCGCGCCGCTTCTCGAACGAGAGCTGGCGGACGTAACCAAGGCGTTCGAGGAGTTCTTCGGTCGGTTGCTGCTTGTCGACCGCGACTTCGATCTCCTCGCGCTTCTTCACCTGCCCTTCGCCGCGCGGGCCCTTGTAGGTGGCGACAAGCTTTTCTTCCTTCGTCGCGCAATTGCGGCTGCGGCGAAGGCGCAGGCCGCAGTCGCTGGCAAGCAGCGCGCGGTCAGGCGTGTCGAAGAAGACGTTGGTCTCCATCACTTCGCCGACCAGTTTCGCGCCGATCTGCCGCAAGCGATCGCGCACGGGCGCGAGGTGGTCGACCTTCATCTTGATTTCAATCTCGACGGCCATTTGATCTATGAACCATCAAGCATGGGCAGCATGCCCACGTCACGGGAACGCTGCCCGTAACATGGGCGTCCCGCGCCATGCTGGCGACATCATCCTACTACGAAGTTCACCAGCTTCTTTGGCACGTACAGCTTCTTCTTGATCTCTTTCCCCGCCAGCCACTGTTGCGCGCCGGCGGCCTCCTGGGCGGTCGAGAGGATCGTCGCTTCATCGGCATCGGCCGGTACGGAAATGCGATCGCGCAGCTTGCCGTTCACCTGGACGGGCAGCTCCATCGTCGATTCCGTCATCTTCGCCGGATCGAACTCCGGCCACGGCCGACGCGCCAGGCTTTTCGTGTGGCCGAGGCGTGACCAAAGCTCCTCGGCCAGGTGCGGCGCGAAAGGCGCGAGCATCAGCGTCAGGTTCTCCGCCAGCTCGCGCGGGACCGACGGGAGCTTGTTCAGCTCGTTGTTCAGCTTGATCAGCTCCGCGATGCCGGTGTTAAACCGCAGCGCAGCGATGTCGTCGCCGACCTTTTTGATCGCGCGATGCATCATCCGATCGAGTGCCTCGGGAATAGGCTCATCGACCACGCGCGTCTTGTGTGGATCCTCGGTTTCGCCCTCCGGCGTGTCGCCGATCATGTTTCGCCAGACCGCATTGAGGAACCGCGTCATGCCCACGATGTCGCGCGTGTTCCAGGGTTTCTGCGCTTCGAGCGGGCCGAGGTACATCTCGTACAGGCGGAACGCGTCGGCGCCGTAGTTTTCGACGATCTTGTCCGGCGAAACGACGTTGCCGCGCGATTTGCTCATCTTGAAGCTGCGCGCGTCGATCTTGATGTTCGGATTCTTCTTCAGCACGTAATCCGTGCCGCGCTTCTCGACTTCCTCCTCGCCGATCTGCCGCCCGATGCATTTCTCGCGGCTTTGCCGGTGGAAGCCGACCATGACCGGCCCCTGCGGCATCGCTTCGTCGCCGATGTCGCGCAGCTCCGACGTGCTCACCGGCACGCCTTCCCCGTTCTCGAAGACGTGATACTCCATCTCGCCCAGAATAAGGCCCTGGTTGATCAGGCGGATGAACGGCTCGGGCGTGGAGACGTAGCCGAGATCGAACAGCACCTTGTGCCAGAAGCGCGAGTAGAGCAGGTGCAGCACCGCGTGCTCGACGCCGCCGACGTACAGGTCGACCGGCATCCAGTAACGCTCTTTCTCCTCGTCGACGAAGCGGTGCTTGTTCTTCGGGTCGATGTAGCGCAGGTAATACCAGCAAGACCCGGCCCACTGCGGCATGACGTTGGTCTCGCGCGTGTACTCCGCGCCGTCGATGTTCACCTTCAGCCAATCGTTCGCCTTCGAGAGCGGCGGGTTGGGCGTGCCGGTCGGCTTGAAGTCGGCCATCTCCGGCAGGCGGACGGGCAGTTGGTCTTCCGGGACGCCGATCGCGTTGCCTTCTTCATCGAAGAGGATCGGGAACGGCTCACCCCAATAGCGCTGCCGCGAAAAGAGCCAGTCGCGCAGCTTGTAGTTGATCGATTGATGCGCGTTCCCCTCACGGGAAAGGATCGCCGTGATGTGCTGCTTCGCCTGCTCCGTCGGCATGCCGTCGATGATCGGCGAGTTGATGGCGACGCCGTCGCCGGTGAACGCCTCGCCGTCGGGCACATCGCCGTTCGTCGGCTTGACGACCTGCCGGATCGGGATGTTGAATTTTTTGGCGAAGTCGTAGTCACGCTGGTCGTGCGCTGGCACCGCCATGATTGCGCCGGTGCCGTAGCCCATCAGCACGTAATCCGCGATGTAGATCGGGATCTTCTCGTCGTTCACCGGGTTGACCGCGTACGCGCCGGTGAAGACGCCGGTCTTGTCCTTCGTCTCCGCCATGCGATCGCGGTCGCTTTTGGCGCCGACCATCTTTCGGTAAGACTCGATCGTTTCGCGATGGCTGGTTGGCGTGATGCGATCGACCAGCGGATGCTCCGGCGCCAGAACCATGTACGTCGCGCCGTACAGCGTGTCGGGACGCGTGGTGAAGACGGTAATCGTGAGGTCGTCATCGTCATCATCAACCGCGGCGCCGCTCAAGTTGTCGCCGCGATTCTGCTCGACGCGGCGGACGTCATCGCTCGGCGGGACGATCTCGAAATCCACCTCCGCCCCGACGCTTCGTCCGATCCAGTTCCGCTGCATCTCCTTGAGCGACTCGGGCCACTCCAGCAGATCGAGATCTTTGACCAGCCGGTCGGCGTACGCCGTGATGCGCAGCATCCACTGCCGCATCGGGCGACGTTCGACCGGAAACCCGCCGACCTCTGATTTGCCGTCGATGACCTCCTCATTCGCCAGCACCGTGCCAAGCCCCGGGCACCAGTTGACCGGGACTTCGTCCTGGTACGCCAGCCGCTGCCCGTCGGCGACGCCGCGCTGCTCCTCCGGCGCGAGTTCCTTCCACGTGCGTTCGACGCGCACTTCGCCGGCGATCTGCTCCAAGCCCTCCTGCACCGGATTGATTTTGATTTCGCCATCCGGCGCGACGACCAAATTCTCGTTCATCAACTCGTTCATCAGGTGGCCGATCGGCTTGGCTTTCTGGTCGACCGGATCGAAGTAACTGTTGAACAGCTGAAGGAAAATCCACTGCGTCCACTTCACGTATTCCGGGTCGGTGGTATCAACTTCACGATCCCAGTCGTAGCTCAACCCGAGACTTTGGATCTGCCGCCGGAAATTCTTGATCGCCGCTTCGGTCGAAATGCGCGGATGCTCGTTGGTCTTGATCGCATGCTGCTCGGCAGGCAGACCGAACGCATCCCAGCCCATCGGGTGAAGCACGTTACATCCGCGCATGCGCAGGAACCGGCTGACGATATCCGTCGCGGTGTAACCTTCCGGATGCCCGACATGCAGCCCCGAGCCGCTGGGGTAGGGGAACATGTCCAGCACATACGCCTTGGGCATCGCCCCCGCGATTGCCGGCTCAATTGCCGCGAAGGTCTTGTTCTCCAGCCAATATTGCTGCCATTTCTTCTCGATGGCCGTGAAGTTGTACGCCATAAGTCGGATGATAGTACGGTTGCTCTGGCGTCTTGCCAGCGCACCGCGCGTCCGATAACCCGCCGCAGCATTCCGCCGTTGAAGATTTTCTCCATCCGCGCCCGAAAGTGCTCCGATAACTCCCCATGGAGACGTGGAGCGAATTTCACGGAAGGTGTGCCATGACTCTGGTGCTCGCAGCGGTTGATACTCACGATGAACTCGATCTCCACGGCAGCGACGCGCACGCCGAGCGCCGTCGCGGGCTTCGCATTCGGCAGGCCCGGCCGATCAAGGTATATGAGCCGTCCGGCGCGAAGTACTTCGGCGGCGTGACGGGGGACATCAGCGCGACGGGCCTTCGCATCGAATTGCCCGCCTCCGCCGCGCTCAAGCCCGGAAAAATCGTTAATGTCCATGTCGGGACCAGCCCGCAGTGCGCGGCGCTGGCGAACCGGCGGCACATGATCCCCGCGAAGGTCGTCTGGATCGCCGCCGGCGACACGCTCGGGGTCGTCGTCGCGGGTGTGGAGTTCATCCCGAGCATCGCCGCTCACCTGGATGCCGCCTGATAAAAACCGACGCGCCGCGCCTGACAGCCACTGCGCGTTAACACCGTAAGCGGCATCACATCGCACCAAGCTCTCGGCAAGCGAATCGCCGGTTGGGGCACTCCCAGCCGGCGTTCGCTTTTTTTATGCGCTTTTTGTGCGACGCAAGGTTTTCCACCGCCCGTTAGAATCCGATCAGACAGTATGGAAACGGCGGCGCGACGATATACGACCTGGGTGTTGGGCCTGCACGTGATGGTGCTGGTCCTGCTCGTCGTGATCGTGATCTTCGCGTCGAACGAGGTCTATTCCAAGGCAAGACGGCAAGCGCTCGACCAGGTCCGTATTCGCCAGGAGATGCTGGCGGCCCAGTCCGCTCGCGGCATCGAGTACTTTTATCGGTCAATCCTCAACGATCTCGAGCTGCAGCGCCGCGCCGTCGCCAGCGGCGGTCGCACCGGCGACCTCGGGCCGCTCATGTGGGAGCAGCTGCGCGGACGGGCCGTGCGCCTGTTCGAGGTCCGCGGCGTCGACCTCAATCAAATCACCGCTGAATTCGGCGACGAGGATAAAACCTCCGCCCGCGACATTGTCGCAAAGGCAAAAGCGGACCTGCTCGCGATGCGCTCCGCCGGCCTGACGACGACGTATGACTTCAACGGCACGCAGGCGTCGCTCGCGGTCATGCCGATAAAATCAGTCGAGCCGCACCTGCTCGTCGCAGTGGTGCCGACGCGCTCGATCGAGACGCGCTTCCTCAACGACCTCAATGCGCCCGACAACATCGGTGCGATGGTGCTGGACGAGAAGATGACGGTGCTCTCGGCCGAGGACCGCCGACTGATCGGCTCGAACATGGCGCAAGCGGACGACCCGCGCGTCCGCTTCGTCGCCAACGACTCAATTCAGACCGGTCAGCGCGGCACGCGCGAATTCTTAGAGCCGATCCGGTTCAAGGACGGCGTCCGCGAGCCGGCGATGGTCACGGCTCAGCCGATCGATCTGCCGGATGGGAAGAAATGGTGGCTGGCGGTCTCGTCCACGCTGGACGAGGTCGACGCCGCCGTCGGCGCGTTCTTCCGCCGCGTCGTGATCGGCGCGGGGCTCGTGATCTTCGCGATGACCGCGATCCTGGTCTCAACATCCACGCAGATGATCCGCGGCCGGCTCCGCCTCGAGCGCGTGCAGCGAGAGATGCTGACGCGCGAGCTCGACCAGGCCCGCGAAATCCAGTTGCTTTGGCTTCCCGAGCGGCAGGGCGTGCAGATCCCGCTCGATATCGCCGCTGTCAATCGACCGGCCAGTCACGTCAGCGGCGATTTTTACAACTGGTTCGAGATCGGCGACGGCCGCGCCTGCGTCGTCATCGGCGATGTCACCGGCCACGGCCTGCCCGCCGCATTTTTGATGGCGACCACGCAGTTGCTCGTCCGCACGATCATCTCGCGCGTCTTCGACCCCGGCCAGTGCCTGCGCGAAGTCAATCGCCACCTCTGCACGCACGTGTTCAGCGGGCAGTTCGTTACGTTGCTGGTGATGCTGATCGACACGGAGCGGAACGTCGTGGAGCTCGCCACCGCCGGCCATCCCGCGCCGTTCGTCGGCAGTGGCGATGAGTTCGCGCCGCTTCCGGTCGACCCGCAGCTCGTCATCGCCGTCGATGATGACGTGCCTTACAAGACCCAGCGCTTCCAGTTGAAAGCCGGCACCAGCCTGCTGCTGTACACCGACGGCGTCACCGACATCCAGGCCCCCGACGGCAGCCGACTCGGCGACGACGGCGTCCGCAAAGCGCTCTACGGCAGCTTCACCAAGGCTCAGACGCTGCTCGACACGGTGCTCGATACCGTCGAATCCTTCCGCGCCGGCCGCGAGATGGCCGACGACCTTACGCTCGTCGCCGTCCAACTCACCGGGAAGCCGACCGCCAGCGCCTCCATCGAACCCACCGACGCCATGGCGGAAGTCGCCGACTTCTAGTCACCGCTTCCGGGCCGAAACGCATTAGACGGATTCCATCACCGCCGCCATCGCCGCGCGTTAAACTCCGCGGATGCTCATCGCTGCGACTTCGACGACCATGGAGGCGACCTTCTATAGCATTGACGCCGTGGTGGGTCGACCTCGCCCTGTTCCTCGCGGCTCTCTCGTTTATCGCGTTCATGATTGTGCTGATCCTCCGCACCCGCCGCGGCTCCGGCCCGCCGCCGCTGCCGCGCCCGCCGCAGCGAACTCCTTGACACCCCAATCCGTAGGGATAAAGTCATCTCAGCCGGGTGAATCCGGGGCCATAGTGAAATGGGATCACGCGACCATGGCATGGTTGAATTTGGGGTTCAAATCCCCATGGCTCCACTAGTAGAAGCCGAAAACCCCCGAATTTTCGGGGGTTTTTTAATTCTCACGCCGCGTTAGACAGGCAGTGGCACTTTTGATTAATGGATGGGCGGGGAACCCTTAACTGTTTGGCGCGTACGCGCTTCGGTCCCAGCCCGCGGCCCGGACTTCGTCGTCGGCGATCTCGCCGGCGTTGATCCTGGCTTTGAGGCGGTAGAGCAGCGCGCCGAACCCGAATTGCTGTCGCATGATCATGGGCGAGGAGGCGTGGCCTCGGCTGCGGCGTTTGCGGACCATCTCGATGAACACGTCGACGCCGCGGCGCATCCTCGGTTCGTCAGCGAAATCAAATTCACATCCGCAGAAGCGCGGACGCCAGGAGAGCTCGCAGAACTCGTCCATGAGGCGGAGTTGCTCCTGGTCGGCGGGCGTGTCGCCCAGGTGGGACCATTCCTTCATGAACGCGCGGCGCTGTTCGGGATCGCCGGTCGTCAACGGGCGGTCCATCCTGCGCCATAACTCCCACAAAGTGTCGTCCATCTCGACCATGGAGCCGAAGTCGATGATCCCGAGGCGGCCGTCCTCCATGAAGATGAAATTGCCGGGATTGCAATCGACGTAGAGCGTTCGGCCGGCGTAGAGTATCCGGTACCAGGCGCGCAGGATTTTACGGGCGAAGTCGTTGCACAGCTCCTGCGGCGGATTGGTGGCCAGGAACTGATCGAGATGCAGGCCGCGGAGGTATTCCATGGTCAGGACGCGCTCGGTGGAATACTGCGGAAAGCCGCGCGGGAGAACAATGCCTTCATCTGCGCGGAACAGCGTGCGCATCCTCGTGAGCGTGGCGGCCTCACGGACATAGTCGGTTTCGTGCTCGAGGCGCGTGCACATGTCGTCGAACTGCTCGCGGATGTTTTCCCAGTCGACGCTCAGTCGCGCCGGGAGCATGAAGAGGTTGAGGTTTCTCAAGTCCTGTCGAATGGTTCGGGCGATGCCGGGGTACTGGATTTTCACGGCAACGTCCTCGCCGGATTTCAGGCGGGCGCGGTGGACCTGTCCCAGGGATGCGGCGGCGAACGCGCGCTTCTCGAAGGAGGCGAAGACCTCCTCCGGATCGTCGCCCAGCTCGCCGTAGACCATCTCGCGGAGCAGCGACCAGTGCATCGCGGGCGCATTGAAACAGAGCCGCCCGACCGTATCGGTGAACTCGGCGGGAACGATGTCGGGGAAACTGCCGAGCATCTGACCGACCTTCATCGCGGCGCCGCGGAGATAGCTCATCGAATCGAGGACCCGCACGGCGGTCCGCCAATGCGTTTCCGCGCGCATGCGTTCCCGCTCGTTGGCACTCTTGAACCAACCGCGCAGCCAGTAAAACGCGTACGCCGCCGCGATCTTGGTCTTGAGCGACGCGAGAAGGCCGATCCGATGCAGGCGGCCGACAGGGACGGGCCGCAACGATGAAACCTCTGCGACATCGCTCGTCGGCGCCGCCGCGACGTGAAGGTCAGTCTCGTCGGCTTCCGGGAGCGCGTTCATCAGTTCAGCGACGGTTGGCATGGCTCATCTCCTTTGCGTGTGATCCCGCAGCCACGTGGCGAACATGTTGAGCGAATCGTCGATCAGCGCGAGCGTTTCCTCCTGCCTGGGCGACTCATCGTGCGCCCAGAAGACCAGGACCCCGGTGTAGAGCGTCCAATAGAGTTGCAGCGCGGTCGCGGGCAACTCGCCGTAACCATGCTTCGCGGCGTGAGCTGAGACGGCTTCCAGGTGTGCAACGCGAAGTGACGTCGAGTCTTCATCCGGCGTGGCGGCCAGGGGGCTGAGCGACGTTTCCAGCAGGGAGGGCAGATGTTTGCGCAACGGCTTGAGTTTTCGCAACGTTTCCGCGACCAGGGCAAACAGTTCCTCTTCCAGCGTGGAGTTCTTGTCCACGCTGCGCCGCCCGCCTGCCACCGCGCCGCCGAGCGCTTCGTTCGCAAGACACGCGACGACGGCTTCCTTGGTCGGGAAGTAGTTGAAGAGGGTACCCGTCGCGATCTCGGCGGCTTGGGCGATGTCGCGCGTTGTCGTCGCTTCGTAACCGTTCTCGTTGAAGAGTCGCCGCGCCGCCTGGAGGATGCGTTCGCGTGTGGCTGCTTTGGCTTGCGCGGTGATTCGCATAAAAAGAATATTGTGACCGTGCTCATAATATGTACGAGCGCGTACATGTCAACAGGAAAATGAGCATGATCATAAAAGCCTCGCTATCCGTAGAAATGGATCGAACGTCAAGCTTCGACTACGGCCCGAAGGCGAACCCGGAGAGGCCCAGTCGACGTCGAGGGAAGCCGGTCGCCGGCGTCTGGCTCGGTTGCGACTCAAGGCAAATCCCGGCGGGAGCGTTCTGTTATGGCTCCCCCGTCAGCTTTCGCACGCGTAGGTTTTTCAGGTGGACTTGCGTGCCAAGCGGGATTCCCGGCGAACCCAGCGACAGGTAGACGTTGGCGCCGGTGAGCTGCGCCATCTGCATCATGTTCGTGGTCATGTGGCCGTTCAGGCGGCCGATGCGTGCTCGTCGAACTGCGTCATGTTCACGATGTTCTGATCCTGGATCGCGATTTCGCGGTGGAAGCGGCTGTTCCAGTTGTTGTAGACGTCGACCTTGTCGAGGCGACGCACCAGCCACCAGCCGGAAAAGGCCGCGGGCTGGCTCGGGTTGAGCGACATCCCGAATGAGACGCGGCCGGCCGCGCTCTTCGGTGGAGGCAGTTCCATGCCACCGTCGATCTCGAAGCGCGGCGACAGGTACGTCCCGGCAAAGGTGAGCAGCAAGCCGTTGGCGTCGGCGACGCCCGTGAGCGTGCCGGCCTTATCGATTGTCCACGTTCCGGCCACCGGCTCCCACCCGGTCAGCTCCACGTCCTTCGGCTGCACGTCGACCCATTCGCCGGTTTCAAATTGTTTCTGCCATTTGAGTTGTTGCAATCGGCTCTTGAGGAAATGCGCAGCGCGACCGTTGGCGGACTTGTCCGCGATCGCTTTGTCCGCGGCAGCCTCGTACGCGGCGATCGCGGGCTCGAGCTGTTGCGTCTGCGCCTTCTGCTCCGCCGTCACCAATGCGTCGGCGTCGTCCCCGGTGAAGGCGAACGCCTCGCTCACCGCGTACCGCGGAATGAGCCCGACCCGGCGCACTGCCCCGGGCGCCACCCGATCGCCCAGTGACTCCGCGGCCTTGCGCGCCTCCGGCCAGCGAGCCGACTGACACGCCACCGCGGCTTCGTATGACCTGAAGTAGTCGGATCCCGGCCCCGGCCCCAGCTGCTGCGCGTAGCCCTCGCACATCTCGTGCACGCGCGCGAACAACCCGTCGGACATCCAGATCAGCGGGTCGTTTGTCTCGGCGACGATGGCCTCGATCGTCTTGCCGAACTCCCACGGCACGCGCGTGTCGAATCGCCTGCTCGCCAGGCAGTTGCTCGCGAACCGCTGCAATGCCGGCACGCTGCCGCCCCATTTCGGCAACAGCGCGTATCGATAGCGCTCGTACGCCGGCTCGTAATCGAACTGTGCCTGCGTCGCGCGCTCGAACCACGTGCGCGGCTTTTCCCCGAAGCGGTCGCCGGCGCCCATGGCGACGGCGATCATCGCCGCAGGCGCCTCCGGATAATCGGGGTGCAGCTTCCACGCCGCCATCAGCGCGTCGCGCGCCTTCGTGAGGCTGTTGTAAAATCCTTCCCACCCGGCGTCGGTCACACTGCCGGCAAAGCCCGAGCCGCGCGCCGCCCATGCCGCCGTGACGTGGTGCGTCCCCGCGAGCATGTTGACGAGCCAGGGGTCAGCGCCCTTGCGTTCCTGCACGGCCTCCACCAGGTCCAGCATCCGCTCGGGCGGCACGCCTGCCGCCAGGCTGCTGATGTGTTCATAGAGGATACGGCGGTCGATTCCGCGGAAATCCCAGGTGCTGGTTGTCGCGATCACGAGGTCGCGCGCCGTGGCCCAGGCGGCGTCCTGCGCGGCACCCGCGGGTGCGGCGTAGTACTGCCGCAGGGCCGCGTATGCGGCGCGGTTCACCGGGTAGCGGCTGGCCTTCAACCCGGCGGCCGATTGCTCGAACAGCGGCGCCGCCTCAGTGGCGCGGCCGGCGTCGTAAAGGATCGCGGCGTAGCAATACAGGAACATTGGGTCGTCGCACCCGGCGGCGCGAACGCGCTCGCCCAGCGCTAGCATCTGCTCCGTCGTCACCGTCTCGGCGCCAGGCAATGTGTAAATGTAATCGCCGCTCTGTCCCAGGCTCAGGCGCAGCGCCATCCGGTCGAGAAAGGCGTCCGCGTCCGCGTCCCACTTCGGGTCGTGCTTGCCCACCTGCTTGTACGGCTCGCTCATCGTTCGCCGGTTGAATTCCAGTCGCGCCTTCAAATAGTCGTGGTGCGTGAAGGGCTCGGGCTGCGTCGCGCTCGTCGTCGTCGCCGACCGCGTCGTCGCGGATTCCGTTGTCGGCGGCGACGACGGCGCCGACGCCGCCAACGCCGCACGAAACGTCCCGACGCAGGTGATCACGGCCAGGATTGTCGCAGCAGCGCATCGCACGGGCCGATCCTCTCGATATGAATGCTGATCGCGCGCACGCGCGGGCGCGCGCGGCGTTCGATGCATGATACCACGGGCGCACTCCGTCGAAGTATCGTTCACGTCTGATGGGCGTTAATGCACGGTGTGGAGGTCGTAACGTCGATTGTGGTGATGCCCGCGCTTGTGGTGATGATCGAGCGGAAGCACTTTGACCACGAGCGTGTTGTCTTGGTTTGACAAACCGGTCTGGTCGCGCCACGTCAGGCGGATGTGATACTTGCCGGGGTGCTTGTAGCGGTGCGTGACTTTGGCGACGGTTTCACCGGAGACGAAGGTGCCGGGGGCGAACCTGAAGGTCTGAGTTTTGGTGCCGTCCCCCCAGTTGACGTCGAGGAAGAAGGTGTCGCCGGGATCGGGCTCGGTAATGATGCCGGAGAGCGTGGCGCGTGAGCCGCGGCGAATCGGGGAGGTGACCTTGCGATTGGCGAACGCGGGGGCGACCACGGTCGTGTCGTGCGCGGGATTGGGCTGGAATCCCTGCACCTGGACGTTGGCGGTGTGGGTGACTTTGTCTTCGGGGAGGAAGACGGTTGAGCCGATGCTGGCGCCGGAGGTAACCAGCGATTGGGTGAGGGTAACGTTGCCGCCCGATTGATCGGCAACCCGCGCCGAGAACAAGTCGGTGCCGCCGTTCCCCTCCAGCTTCATGTCGAAGCTTCCAATCGCGCCGCTGCCGGTGATGTGCCCGGAATCGTTGGTCATGATGACCAGGGCGTTGATGGTGTCGTTGTCGTTGACGAGGCCGCCGCCGCCGTCGCCGGCGGCGAAGATTTTTAACTTGCCGTCCATGTCGCCCAGATAGCTGACATCGATGGTGTCGCGGTTGTCGCCGGTCTGAAGGTTCAGGTCCAAGGTCCTTCCGCTGGCGATGCGAACGCCGGCGGGGAGATTGTCGTGATCCGCGTTGACGGTGATTCTGTCGTCGAAACCCCGGGTCTGGACGTTGATCTTCAGGCCCGAATTGATGTTGCCGTTGAGGTTGATCGTCACGTCATCGTCGATGCCGAAGATGTTGAGCAGCCCGTCGCCGCCGGTGTCGACGTCGAGAATGAAACCAGCGGTGTTGTTGGCGGTGAGGTTGTACCGGACGGTGTCGGCCCCGCCGTTGGTTCGGACGTTAAGCTGCTGGACGTTGGTTTTCGTAGAGGAGACCGGGCCCTGTATCTGAACGGTGCCGTTGCCGTTGTGATTGATCGTCCAGGTTTCGTTGGTGCCCTCGCCGCTGACGTTGACGGTGCGCAGGCCGGTGAAGAGGTCGACGAAGACGTTGCTGATGGAGGCGAAAAGCGTGCGTGGTTCGAGGGGGTGGATCAGTGGGAGCTGGCGACGGCACGCGAAGTTTTGCTTCCGCTTGCGACCCACGCGAGCAAGATGACCCGCTGCCTGGGGGTTGTCAACAAAAATCAGACTCCATTCGCGCTGCCGCTTCGGCCCGCGATAATCCGGCCAACCATGATGCAGCTTTGCGACCTTAAGACCCTTGTGTTGATCGTTGGGCTGGCCCTCTCGCCGCTTTGGGCCTGGGCGGATGAGCCTGAGATCTGGAAAGACCCAACCCAATCGCCGCACGCGCGGGCTGCCGATCTCGTTCGGCGGATGACGCTGGAGGAAAAGGCGTCGCAGATCACGGCGAATCCGCCGGAGGTTGCGCGGCTTGGCATTCCCGCGTACAGCCATCGCAACGAGGCGCTGCATGGCGTCGCTAATGGCACGGCCACCGTCTTTCCGCAGGCGATTGGGATGGCGGCGACGTGGGATGTGCCCCTGATCCTGCAGGAGGCGGACGTCATCGCCACCGAAGCGCGCGCGAAGCACAACGACCACGTCGCGAACAACAATGGAAACGTCGCGCAACACTTCGGCCTGAACTTCTACTCGCCGAACATCAACATCTTTCGCGATCCACGCTGGGGCCGCGGGCAGGAAACGTACGGCGAAGACCCGTTCCTCACGGCGCAGATCGGCGTCGCGTTCATTCGCGGATTGCAGGGTGAGGACGAGAAATACCCGAAGACGATCGCGTGCGCGAAGCATTATGCCGTGCACAGCGGGCCCGAAGCGGATCGACATCACTTCGATGCGAAGCCGTCGGAGCGGGATCTCTATGAAACGTACCTTCCAGCCTTCGAAGCCGCTGTGCGCGAAGGAAAAGTTGGCTCGGTGATGGGCGCGTATAGCGCGCTCTATGGCAAGCCGTGTTGCGCTGATCCGTTTTTGTTGAACGACGTGCTCCGCAAGCAATGGGGGTTCGATGGCGTCGTGTTTTCCGATGGCGGCGCCATCGGCGACATCTGGGCGGAGCACAAGTATGTCGCCGATCCGGTCGAAGCGGCGGCAGCGGCGGTGAAGGCGGGCTGCGATGTCTCCTCCGGCGGCATGCAGACCGACGGCCGCGACATGAAAGTCCGCGGCCACATGAACGCGGGCATGAAGGGCGGCCGCGCGTTCTCCGCGCTGCCGGAGGCGGTGCAGAAGGGGCTCATCACCGAAAAGGAAGTCGACGTCGCCGTCACGCGCGAGCTCGTGCTGCGGATGCGCCTCGGCCTGTTCGATCCGCCCAACGTGGGGCCATGGTCGAAGATCGGGATCGATCAAAACGACACGGCGAAGCATCGCGCGCTGGCGATGAAGGTTGCGCAGGAGTCGCTGGTGCTGCTGAAGAACGACGGCCTGCTGCCGCTCGATCGCGCCAGGATCAAGCGCATCGCCGTCATCGGCCCCAACGCCGACTCGCCCGGCATGCAGAACGGCAATTACGCGGGAAAACCCTCGAAAACGATCACCATCCTGCAGGGCATCAAGGAGCTGGCCGGCGACGGCGTCGAAGTCACGCACGAACGCGGCTGCCCCCTCGCGCTGCGGAAAGATAACGCCGATCCGCCACCACCCGACATGGCGGAGAAGGCGATCGCGTCGGCCAAGGCGGCGGATGTCGTCATCTTTGTCGGCGGACTCGATTCATCGCTGGAGAAGGAAGAAGGCGCTGCGCGCACTGATGTCTATCAAGGATTCACGCGCGGCGACCGCTCGACCATCGAGTTCCCGCAAGTGCAGGCGGACCTGATAAAGCAGCTCCACGCGACCGGCAAGCCGCTTGTGCTGGTCAATTGCAGCGGCAGCGCGATCGCGATGCCTTGGGAAGCTGAAAACCTTCTGGCGATCGTGCAGGCGTGGTATCCCGGTGAAGAGGGGGGCCACGCGGTCGCGCAAGTGCTGTTTGGCGAGATCAACCCGGCCGGCCGACTGCCCGTCACATTCTACGCCGCTACCGCCGACCTTCCGCCGTTTGATGACTACTCGATGGCCAACCGCACCTACCGCTACTTCACAGGCAAGCCGCTCTTTGCCTTCGGCCACGGCCTGAGCTACACCAATTTCCAATACGCCGACGCGAAAACGAACGCCGGCGTCGTCAGCCCGACGGACACGATCAAGCTCACATTCACGTTGAAAAACACCGGCGGCCGCGACGGCGATGAGGTGGCGCAGGCGTATTTCCGTCACGTCCGCTCCGCCGTCGTGCAGGCGAAACAGACGCTGTGCGGAATCCGACGCGTCACATTGAAGTCTGGCCAATCAACGAACGTCACGATGGAAATCCCCGCGCAACGCTTGCGCTATTGGGACACAACCAGGAAGCAGTACATCGTCGAAGCCGGCGAATACGAGCTACTCATCGGCGGCACTTCCGATGACACGCCGCTGCGCTGCGCATTTGCGATTAAGAACTGATTCATCTGCGTGGTGTCTCACTTCCGCCCCCGACGAATTGTGCAGACGCGCGCACTTTCGCGTTGACTTCGGCGAATTCCGCGGCACAATCCCGGCCATCCGTCGCGACGCGCCTCAGTTCCCTGCGTCGCCGCGACGGAACACTCCAAGACCGGGCTGTAACGGATACGGAAGTTGGTAGACGCACGCGTGGCTGATGGATCGGCCACACCCGCTTCCGCGAAAGGAGTCGCCATGTTTCGCCGCCGCCGGTTGAATTCGCGGCCCACCACCGCCGTTGTCGATTTTTCTCTTCGCATCTCCTGTCCCGAAACGTTCCGACCAACTCACAGACGAAGCTGATCGCTCGCGAATTCGCACTGCGCGCGTCAACACTCTCGCGCGCGCGCATTTTCGCGCAGCCGTCGTCACCACCGCCTGTCCGACGAGAAGACCCTTATGAAAATCGAATCGCTGGAAAGCCGTCGACACTTCGATGTCACCGTCACCGAGGGATACCCCGGCTTCTACGAAATCCAGGGAACCCCCGACGATGACTCCATCGTCGTCTCGATCAACATGGCTGAGGAAAGCCTCACCGTGAACGGGACGACGTATCAGTCCGCCGGCTACGTCATCGCGTATGGGTACGGCGGCAACGATTCGATCACGATCACCAGCGTCGACGGCGCTGGCATCATCGGCGCCAGCGTTATGGCGGGCGACGGACACGACACGGTCGTCCTCGGCGTTGACGGCGGCATCTGGGGCGGCCAGGGCAACGACGACATCTACCTGCTCGATTCCTTCCGCGGCGAAGCGTACGGCGAAGCGGGCAACGACTCCATGCACATCAGCGGCCTGACCACCGACGCGCAAATCGCCGGCGGCGACGGGCACGACTTTATCGATTGCTCCGGCAACCAGTACGGCGTCGTCGTCTACGGGGGCAACGGCAACGACACGATCATCGGCTCGGCATACGCCGATGAGCTCTATGGCGAGGAAGGCAACGATGTCATCGAAGCCGGCGGCGGAAACGACATGATCTACGCGCAGGGCGGCGGGTGCGATCAGATCAACGGCGGGGATGGCCAGGACATCGCATACGTCGACGGTCACGACAGCGCGGACGCCGAACAGGTTTATCTCGTCTACGCGTGACCATTCCACAGTCCGCGGCGTGCGTCATTGCGGATGCGGGTCCATGATGACGCCAATGGATCAATGGGCGAATGGGGATGGCAAAGGAGCTGGTCATGAGGCGCGACGGAGTGCGACGACCTCGAAGAGGCAGCGGCGGCGGACATCTCAAACGAAACGCAACAGGCCGCGGGCGCAGCGGATTCACGCTGACGGAGCTGCTCGTGGTGGTCGGCTTGATCGCGGTGCTGATCTCCCTCCTGCTGCCGGTGGTCAACCGCGTCCGTGCCGCCGCCAACTCCGCCGCGTGCCTCGCGAACTTGCGACAGATGAACACGGCGTGGACGATCTACCTCACCGAGAACCGCGCTCGTCTCCCGCATTACATGCAGAACTCGCCGGGGACGGAAGTCGCGTACCGCGGCTACTGGCTCGGCATCCTCGAAAGTTATCGCGTTCAGGGCGAGTCGCTTCTCTGTCCCGCCGCACGCGAACCGATCCCGTTTAGCCAGGCGGGCTTCAAAGGCGCCGGCAACGTCAATTACGCGTGGAGCGGGAAGTGGATGGGCAACTTCACCGTCGCTCGGCTGAACACCAAGATCTATCGAAACAGCAGTTACGGTTACAACGACCGGCTCACGATCGAAGGAAAATACAACATTGAGCTGCCAGTCGCGCGCATCAGCCAGATTCGCAACCTGACTGAAGTGCCGGTCTTCTTCGATTGTGCCGTGCTCGACGCCCACCCGGAGAATGGCAGCCTGAACTTGCCCGTGCAGCCGCCGCATGATCTGAACGGGGAACTTCCGGTCGGCGCGGAAAACCACTGGCGTTTCATGCTGGCGCGGCACGGCCGCGCAATCAACTTCGGCTTCGCCGACGGCAGCGCACGCCGCGTACCGCTGGAGGAGACCTATCTGCTGCAGTGGGCTGCGACGTGGGAGAAATACTCGTTGACACTTCCGCCGTACTAGGTCGGTGTCGCGCGCGCGGGCGCGGCTTCGTCGCAGGCGACGTCACCTTCGAGTTCGATCAGTAACACCAACAGGCGGGCAGGGAAATGCTGAACCTTCTCTACTCACTCGCGGGCGGCGGCGGCGTGAATGTGACGCTGGGGCTGCACCAGGACCCGATCTGGGTCGCAGTGACGCTGGCGCTGAGCGCGCTGGTTGCGATCGGCTACGCCGTCATCGCCGTCAACTGGTATTTCCAGTCGCGCCTCGCCGGACAGGCCGAATCGCGCGCGACGCTCCGACGCCTCCGCAACATCTGCCTCTGCTGCGGCATCTGCGGCTCGACCTTTTACCTCACCGACATGCCGTGGATCGTCTGGCGATTCTACGACGTCTGCCTGCTCGTCTTCGCATGGAGCACGTGGTCGTTCGTCTGGCGGATGCGCGGGCTCGGGCTGGTCGACGAGCGGCTGGCGCAGGTGGCGGAACTCGAGCGCGCCGCCACCCGCTATCGCGAGATCGCCGAACTGCTCCCGCACATGGTCTGGACGGCGACCGCGCACGGCGTGGTCGATTTTTCTAATCAGGCGTGGCACGGCTACGTCGGCGCGGGCGACCGAACCTGGCTCGACGCCGTGCATCCCGATGAGCGTTTCCGGGTGCTGAACCTCTGGAACGCCGCCATCGCTGCGCGGCACGCGGTCAATTTCGAAGCGCGCCTCGGCGGGCGTGACGGGTATCGGACGTTCCTCGTTCGCGCCACGGCGATCAAGCAGGGCGAAGCGGTCAAATGGCTCGGCGCCTGCGCCGACATCGAGGACCAGAAGCTGCTCGCCGCGGAAAAGGAGATGCAGGTCCGGCAGAAGAGTTTTTTCCTCAACGCGCTCAGCCACGACTTGCGCGCGCCGCTGCACAACGTGCTGCTCAACGCGCAGCTCCTGAAGATGTCGAGCGACGCCGGCGATCCGCTGGACACCGAGGCGCTCGACATGATCATGGAAAACTCCGTCGCTGCCGCCGATCTCGTCGCCAAGCTGCTGGACTACGCCAAGGTCGGCGCGGAGGACGAAAACGTCATCGAACCCGTGCAGCTTCCGATGCTGCTGAGCCAGATCGTCCGCCGCTACACCCCCCTGGCCGAGCAGAAGGGTCTGTTTCTCCGAAAATTCGAAACCGCGACGAGCGGCGACGTGCCGCCGCCGTCGTTCCAGATCTCCACCGATCGCCAGAAGCTCGAGCGGATCATCTGCAACCTCGTGGAGAACGCGGTCAAGTACACCGCGCGGGGTGGCGTCGTGCTGGAGCTCTCGACGCGCGCGGGGGGCGAGGCGCGCATTCGCGTGCGCGACTCCGGCATCGGTATCCCGCACGACAAGATCCCGTACCTGTTCGACGAGTTTTACCAAGTGAACAACTATGAGCGAGACCGCAGCAAAGGATTCGGAATGGGCCTGGCGATCTGCCGTTCCCTCGCCCGTCACATCCGCGCAGAAGTCCGCCTCGCCGCCACCGGGACCGACGGAAGCTGCTTCGAAATCGTCCTCGCCAACGACAGCGACGACGGCAGCGGCGGCAGCGGCGAGCACGACGGCGACATCGGCCGTGACGAAGACCGACGCGGCGCCGAACAACCGCTCGGTCCTGATCGTGGAGGACGACCGCTCAGCGCGGCGGGCGATTGCGATGATCCTGCGCCGGCGGGGCTATGCGGTCTTTGAAGCCGCGACCGTCGCCGACGCCCTCGCCTGGCTCGCCGATGAGCCGCCGCACTGGATGCTGCTGGACCTGATGCTGCCGGACGGCTGCGGCATCGAGATCCTGCGCAAGGTCCGTGCCGACGGCATGGCGACCAAGACGTGCGTCATCACCGGCTGCGCCGCGGCGATGCTGAACGAAGCACGCGAGGCGGGCGCCGCGCACACGTTCGTCAAGCCGCTGGATGTGGAGCAACTCGTCTCGCTGATGGGGGCGGAGTGAACGGGCGGCGTGGGCGCCGCCTAGACATCTTCCCCTTCACCGCCGGCGACCACCTGCGCATGATTCAGCGCCGCGACCAGCGTCACGCCCCCGATCGTGTTTCCGATCAGCGTCGGCACGAGGTAGTGCAGGAAGATCGATCCCCACGGCTTCTGTCCCGCCAACGCGAGTGAAAAGACTTCCACCGCGCCCGCGATGATGTGGGAAAAATTCCCGATCCCGACGATGTACGTCAGCAGGATGATCACGAAGAACCGCGCCGCCTCCGCGAACGGCAGCAACCAGACGATCAGCGCGATCAGCCACCCGGCGAAGACGCCCTTGAGCAGCGTGTTCATGAAACTGTGACTCATCGCCGCGTGGCCGAGCTCGCGGAACGCATCATGCACCTGCGACGGAAACACGTCCGTCTTCGTAATCGCCAGCGCGACCAGAAACCCGCCGACCAAATTCGCCGCCAACACCACCCCCCACAGTCGCAGCATGTTCACCAGCGTCTTGCGGTCCTTCCGCAGCAACAGCGGCAGAACCGGCGTGAGCGTGTTCTCCGTGAATAATTGCTGCCGCCCGAGGATCACCACCACGAAGCCGATGCTGTATCCCAGCTTGGAAATCAGCGGCCGCCATGGCTTGTCCGGCAGGTGCGACTGAATCAGCGCCTCGGCGATGAACGAAAATCCCATCGACATCCCCGCCGCCAATCCCGACCACGCCAGCGCCGACGACGGCCGCTCCAGCTCCGCATCCGCCTCCTTCAGGATCGCCTTGTAGACGACCTTTCCGCTCGGGGCGCTGCGCTCGTGGACTTCCTGTTGCTCCGCATCCTCGGATTGATCTGAGGCTTCCTGGCCAGCCATGTCGCCGATCTCCGCTGCTGCCCAGCATGGCGGCGCGGGCGCGCCGCCAGCAAGACAGGAAAATCGGCAGCGTTTGCTTTAATCTCCGCAGGCATGTCGCAAAGCGGACCATTTCGAGTCGTTATCATCGGCATCGGCGCGATCGCCGAGCTCATCGCCACCGCGTTGCGCGAGATCCCGCAGGCGAAGCTCATCGCGGGAAGCTGCCGCACGGAAGCGAAAGGCCGGAAATTCGCCGAGCAGTTCGCCTGCGCTTGGTATGGCGACACGAATGCGATGCTCGACAGGGAAAAGCCGGACGTGGCGATCGTCGCAACCCCAAGCGGCGCGCATCTCGAATCCGCCCTCGCCTGTGCCGCCCGCAACATCCAGGTCGTCTGTGAGAAACCGCTCGAAGTCACGCCCGCCCGCGCGCAGCAGATGATCGATGTGACCGCGCGCGCCGGCGTGCGGCTCGGGGCGATTTTTCCACAGCGGTTCAACCCCGTGAACCTTGCGATTCGCGCCGCCGCCGCCGCCGGGCGGTTCGGGAGTCTATCGGTCGTTCACGCGTCGGTGCCGTGGTGGCGGGATGATCCGTACTACGCCCCCAGCCGCTGGCAGGGCAAGGCCGCGCTCGATGGCGGCGGGGCGTTGATGAACCAGGCGATCCACACCGTCGACATCATGCAATGGCTCGCCGCCGCGACCATGCCAAACCTGCGCGCGGATGAGAATCCCGTCGCCGAAGTCTTCGCCGCCACCGCCAAGCGCGGCCACGACGAAAAGCTGATCGAAGTCGAAGACACCGCGTCGGTCATCTTCAGATTCCGCAACGGCGCGATCGGCCAATTGCTCGCCGCCACGTCGATGTATCCCGGCGTGCCGCGGCGGCTGCAGATCGCCGGCCGCGACGGCTTCGCGGAGATTTTCGAGGACCAGCTCACGACGTTCCAGTTCCGCCACCAGCACGACAGCGACGCCGCGACGCGCGAGCGCTTCGGCAAGGCGACCTCGCACGGCGGCGGGGCGTCAAACCCGATGGCGATGTCGCACGAAAACCACCGCCGCAACCTCGCCGATTTCTTCGCCGCGCTGGCGGAGAATCGCGAGCCCGCCCTCAACGGCCCCGAAGCCGCCAAGGCGGTCGCTATCATCGACGCCTGCTACCAATCCGCCCGCACCAACCGCCCGGTCCGCATCGGTGCCGCATGATCGACGACCAGCCGTTGGACATCGAGCAGCACGACCAGTTACTGGCGTACCTGCGCAGGACGAACCGCATCGCCGCTAGCGAATCGCCGATCATGAAAACCCTCACCGGCGGCGTGTCGAATCGCACCGTCTGGGTGAAGCGCGACAGCGGCGAAGCATGGGTGCTGAAGCAGGCCCTCGCGAAGTTGCGCGTGAACGTCGACTGGTTCAGCGACCCCGCGCGCGTCCATCGCGAGGCTCTGGGCCTACGGCATCTCGAAAAACTCGCCCCGCCCGGCACGATCACGCCGCTGGTGTTCGAAGACGAGCAGCATCACCTGCTCGCGATGCAGGCGGTGCCCGAGCCACACGAGAATTGGAAGACGATGCTCTTGCGCGGTGACCTTCAGTCAGATCACCTCGAGCAGTTCGCGACCATCCTCGCGACGATTCACCTCCACGCCGACCCCTCGATCGCGCTCGATTTCGACGACCGCTCCTTCTTCGAATCGCTTCGCCTCGAGCCGTACTACGCCTACACCGCCCGGCAGGTCCCCGAAGCCCGCAAATTCCTCGAAAAGCTGATCATCGATACGCGCGGCTTTCGCTGGACGCTGGTCCACGGCGACTTCAGCCCGAAGAACATTCTCGTCCACAACGGCCGGCTCGTGCTACTCGATCACGAAGTGATTCACTGGGGCGACGGCGCGTTCGACGTCGGCTTCGCGCTGACGCACCTTCTCAGCAAGGCGCACCACCTGCCGGCGCTGCGCAGGCGTTTCGCGGATGCCGCCTCACAATTCCTCTTCACCTACAACGCGCTGCGCAACATGCCCGAAGGCGACCAGATTTACGAGTGGGACATCGTGCGGCACACGCTTGGCTGCCTGCTCGCGCGGGTGGCGGGGCGGTCACCGCTGGAGTATCTCGACGAGCGCGAGCGCGACCGGCAGCGGCGCGCAGTCGTTCGCATGATGCAGGCTCCGCCCAAGACGGTCGCCGCGCTCGCGTGGACGTTCGTCCGCTTGTGCGAGGAATGAGATGCCGCAGATCAGCCACGTCTCCGCGTTGGAAATCCTCGACAGCCGCGGCCGGCCGACGGTGCAGGCGACGCTGACCCTTGCCGGCGGCATGCCCGTGACCGCATCGGTACCGTCTGGCGCGTCGACCGGCTCGGCGGAAGCGCTGGAACTCCGCGACTACGATCCGAAACGCTACGGCGGACTCGGATGCCGCCGCGCCGTCGCGAATGTAAACGGTGAAATCGCCGCCGCCGTGCGCAATCGCGATTTCGCCGACCAAGCCGCGCTCGATCGCGCGCTCATCGATCTCGACGGCACGCCCAACAAATCCCGTCTCGGCGCGAACAGCATCCTCGCCGTCTCCATCGCCTTCGCCCGCGCGTCCGCCGCGGCCGAGGGCGTCCCGCTCTATCAGCATTTCGCCCACATGACGGCCGAGCCGCTGCGCACGCTCCCGCGGCTCACCGTCAACCTCTTCAGCGGCGGCAAGCACGCTGGTGGTCAAGTGCCTATCCAGGATGTTCTCGTCGTGCCTGCATCCGCGACGACGATCGACGACGGCCTCGCGACGGTTTACGCCGTCTACCAAGCTGCCGCGACGTTGACGAACGAGAAGTACAAGGCTCGCGCACTAAAAGCGGACGAAGGCGGCCTCGCGCCGCCGTTTCGAAGCGTTGAAGAGATGTTCGACGTCGCTGTCGAATCCATCCGCGCCGCAGGCTTCACGCCCGGCGATGAAGTCGCGCTCGCCGTTGATGTCGCGACCACCCATTTCTACGACGGCGACGTCTACCACCTCCCCGACGGCACGCGTAACGCCGCCGGCATGATCGACACGTTGCAACAGTGGGCTGATCGCTGGCCGATCGTCAGCCTCGAGGATGGCCTGCATGAAAACGATTGGACGAACTGGCCCGCCCTGCGAAGCGCGATCGGCGAGCGCTGTCTCGTCCTCGGCGACGATTTTTTGTGCACGAATCCCGCGCGGATCCGCCGCGCGATCGACGCGAACGCCGCCAATGCGCTGCTATTGAAAGTGAACCAGATCGGCACGCTGACCGAGGCCGCGGATTCACTGAAACTCGCGCGACAAGCCGCTTGGCGCGTCACGATCAGCGCCCGCAGCGGCGAGACGGAAGACAACTGGCTCGCCGACCTGGCCGTGGGATGGGGCGGAGATCAGATCAAGGTTGGATCGATCGCGCAATCGGAACGACTCGCCAAGTACAACCGGTTGCTTGCGATTGAAGCGGAGACAAAACTGCCGGTGGTCGCATGGCCTGGCTGACAAAGCAGAACGTGAACAAGCATGACCGTGACATGGGCGTCTCGCCCATGCGTGAATCGTCAGCATGGGCGAGACGCCCATGTCACAATTGAACGTTTCGCCTTTACGCCGTCTGCTTGTCCAGCATCCCGACGATGCTTTCGACGGTGTCAAACTTCGCCTGGTCGAAATCGTTCGGATCCATTGCGAAGTTGAATTCCCCTTCGAGGAACGTCAACACGTCCACCACGTCCAGCGAACTCAGTCTCCCCGACAGCACCAGCGAATCGTTGTCGCCCACCGGATCGGTGTCGTCCTTGTTTTCCTTGAGTACCTTCTGCACGTACTCCCGCACTTGTTCACGAGCATTGCTCATCACATTCTCTCCTTACGGCACGAACAATCCGACACAATACTTGACGTAATCGCCCAGCCCATGGCGGGTGTTGGGCTCTTCGAAGATACAGATCAGCAGGTAAAACAACATGATGACCGCGAATGCGCGTACCTTCGCCAGGCCGACCGGCAGTTTTCCCTTGTTGGCCATCGATCGCATCTGCGACACGCTGATCGCCACGCCCAGGATCAGCGCGTACACCGCGTACGAGCGGTACATCAGCAGCGCCGCCCAGAACCCGTGGCGAAAGATCAGCTCCTGGTCGCGCAGGAAATGGAACATCCAGTTGCCCAATCCCGCCGCCGCCAGCGTCGCCATGAACAGCCGCACCTTCGGGCGTTTCTTGAAATAGCGCAGGTACGCCGGGAAGAAGAAGAACGTCACCAGGAGCTCTTTGAAGTAGTAATAAATCCGGTTGTAGAACTCCATGATCGTCAGCGCTTCGAACGGACGATAGGTATTGCGGAACGCGTTGAACCCGGCCATCCGCGCGACCGCGATGACTTTTGCGCCCCACACCGTCAGCCCCGCGACGCGCAGCAGGAAGAACAGGATCAGCGCCAGCCAGCGCACCGGCACCGCGTACGGCCGACCCGCCTGCATCGCGTCGAGCGACATCTGGTACGTCGGGATGATCGCCGCCGCCGATTCGTACGGCGCCTTCGTCAGCGACACGCCCGGCGGCACGCGGTAGACGAACTTATTGACCAGCACGATCATCGCCGTCAACACGATCGCCCAGAAGATCAGCTTCATCCCCTTGATCTGCGACGTCGCCAGCTCGTCGTCGTCCTTCGCTTCGACTTTCTCGAGGTACGCCGCCCCCTTGCCGTACGGCACGTTGGTGAATCCCCAGAACGGCCGCCAGAAACCGGTGCGAATCAGCGATTTGCTCTTGGCGCGCGTGTGATTCTCCGAGACCCAGTAGGCGAAGAACCACAGGTACTGCGCGAAGCACATCGTGATTGCCGCGACGATCAGCCAAGAGAAACCGCGCAGCGGCAACAGCGCGCTCGCCGCCATCAGCATGCACAGCACGCCCACCAGCCCGATGACCGGCCGCTTCGCCACGATCGACTTCGGGAACCGATGGACGATGCCGAGGTAAACAAAGGCCATCGCCCAGACGATCGGCACCGCGACCGGCCAGAATTTCACGAACGCGCTCGCCGCCCGCTGCGGCGCGAGCTCCCGCAGCACGTCGAGCTCGACCGCCGGCGTCACCAGCGCGAACGCCGCCGCCGCCGGGATCAAAAACACTTTGCGATGCTCCGGAAACGCCGAGGTCAGCGCCAGGACGATCCCGATCACCCACCACCCGGACATCTGCAACCCGGCGATCAGCCCAGTGAAGACCAGCACCAGCGCCAACCGCCCCGCGCGTGTCTTCACGATCGCGCGCGCCTTGGCGCGCGGCGTGACTTCGATGCGCTCGGCGATGGCAATCGTCATGTCACGGCCTTCTCATCCAGCATCGTCCGCAGTCCCTGGCGATCGACTTTGCCGTTGGTCGACAGCGGCAGCGACTCCAGCGCGTGCACGCGGGCCGGGACCATGTAGATCGGCACGCGGCGTTTCATCGCCTCGCGTACATCTACGGCCGGGTCGACCGCGGCGCCGCTCACAAACGCGACGATGCCCGCGGGATTTCCATTGACCAGCGGCCAGGCGATGGCGGCGACGGCTTCGGTTTTACACACGGCCCGAAGATGTGCTTCGATCTCCTCCAGCTCGACGCGGTGACCCAACACCTTGACCTGGTTATCGATGCGCCCGAGACAGTGGAGCAAGCCGTGCTCATCCAAGTATGCCGAGTCCCCGGTCAGATACCAGCGCGTTTTTCCCAGTTGCGGATGATCGAGCATGCGGAATCGCCGCGCGGTCTGCGCGTCGTCGCCGAGATAACCAGCGGCGAGTTGTGGTCCGGCTAACGCAAGCTCGCCGGTCTGCCCGGCGGGGAGGAATTTTTCCGGGTCGTTCTCCGCGACGATGGCCGCGTGCATCCCGCAAAAGGGCCGGCCAATCGCCAGCGTGCCGCGGCCGGGCGTTTCGACCGGCGGCTCGGCGAAGCGGTGACGAATGCATCCGACCGCCGCCTCCGTCGGCCCGTATTGGTTTTCGATAATCGCGTTGGGCGCCGCCGCCTGCCACGCGCGCAGCGATGAAACCGGGACGCCTTCTCCGCCGAACAGCGACAGCCGCACTGACGCCAGCGACGCCGGCTCGAGCTGCTTCAGCTTCTGCATCATCAGCACCAGCGACGGCACGGCGTGCGTGACCGTGATGCCGTGTTGACGAATGAATCCGCCCGGCGCCATCATTTTCGTTTCCGGCACGACGTACAGCGCCGCGGCGCCGGCCCAGCAGGCGAACAGTTCCAGGATCGACGGGTCAAACGTGGTGTCGAAGAACTGCCAGAACCGATCGTCCGGCGTGACCTGGTACATCTCGGCGATGCAGGCGAGCGTGTGCGCGATGTTCGACGAGTTGACGACAACGCCCTTCGGCACGCCGGTCGTGCCGGAGGTGAAGATGATGTAGGCGGCGTGGTCGGGCGTGACGGGCGTAGGCGGCAAGGCGGCGGGGAGCTTTTCCAGCGCGGGCCAATCGTCCGGCGCCAGCACGATGCGCGGCGCGAGTCCGCCGACTTCTTCCAGCCGCTTGGCGCCCCGCACGTCGACGATGATCGCGTCGAGCTGCGCGCGCTCGATCACGAAGCTGAGCCGCGCCGCCGGCTGCTTCGGGTTCAGCGGGACGTACGTCCCACCCGCCCAGGCGGCGCCGACGATCCCCGCGTAGGTTTCGATCGATCGTGCCGCCAGGATGCCGACGCGCGGACCGGTGGCCGCGTGATTGCCGTTGATCCCCGCGCCGCCGCTGCCGCCAGCGGTGTGTCGCGGCGTGCGGTCACGCAGCCAGGTCGCGACGCGCCCGGCGAGCTCGGCGAAGGCCGCGTAGGAATATTCCTGATCGCCGACGACCAGCGCGGTGCGCGCAGGGTGCTCCCGTCCATTCCTGAAGACGTTCGCGGCGAGGTTTAAGGTCTCACTGCTGCTCATCACTCGAGTCTCAGTTGCTCGGTACGTTCGCGGACGGCGCGGTCGCGGGCTGTTCACTCTGCGCAAAATCGATCCCGCGATCGCTCGCCCGCTTGAGGTGCCGCCACGCGCTCCACGCCGCGAACCAATCCGCCTCCTCGCCGTACGTGGGGCTCATTTGCCGCCGCGCGTCTTCTGCGGTCAGCGGCACGAGATCGCGCTCGGCCAGGTCGAACATCTCGTACCCCTTGCCATCGCGCGTTCGCGTGTAAACGAGGTTGTCATCGACGACGCACAGCCGGCGGATGTGCGTGATCTGCACGAAGTGCATGACGGCCGGGATCTCCTCCGACATCAGCGTCCGCCCGAGCCACTGCGGCGGCGGCGTGAGGCCGAGTAGCTGCACGATCGTCGGCGCGACGTCGAGGTGCGTGTTGAGCACGTTGCTTTCGAGGGGCTTGGGGAACAGCACCGGATTGTGCAGGATGAACGGAGTCCGCATCTCCTCTGCACTGACACGCAGCCCGTGACCGACTGGATACTGCGAAACCGTCTCGCCGTGATCACCGACGATGACGATCAGCGTCTTCTCCATCAGGCCTTCGCGCTTCAGGTACGCGATGAGCTGTCCGACCGCGGCGTCGGCGTAATGGAGCGAGTTCTTGTAGCGGTTCAGCCACGTGTCATCGGCGAACGGGCGCTTTTCCGCGGGCTCGAGACTGACGTAGGGATGGTGCGGACATTCGGTGAGATAAGCGGCAAAGAATTTTTCGGACTTGTTCTGCCCGATCCATTTGCAGAGCTCTTCGACGGTCCGCTCCTCGTGCACGCCCGCGCTGTACGCCATCGGCGCGCCGGCGTCGATCATCTCGCGCGCGCCAACGAGCGTATCGACGCCCTTGTCCTGAAAGAGATAGCGCAGCTCGACGTAGTCGAGGAACCCGGTGTGAAAAACCCCCGTACGATATCCGGCGCGCTTCAGGATTTCCGCCAGCGCCGGCTGCGGCATCGGTCGGCCGTAGATGAGCTGCGGCGTGGTGCCCATCTCGGGCATGTAGTCGGAATAATAGAGCCCGATGCTGGCCGGGCGGGTCTGCGTCGCGACTGTGAGATGATTCTTAAACTTCAGCCCCGACTCGCCGAGAGAAAATACGCTGGGGGACGATTGGGCGCTAGTGTGGAGATAGCTGGTACTCTCGAGTTGGATGAGGATGACGTTTAGGTTTTTTGCTGCGTCCGGAGCGCTGAAGGGGAAGTCGCGCGCGATCGTTCCGCTCGGAACCAGGAGCGACTTGGGCGGGCTTGCGCGGCGGCGGTCGGCGGGGAGCTGTGTCTCGAGCTTCGCGATCATCTGCGGCGCGTCGATCGGACGGTAGGGCGGCTCGTACTCCTTGACGAAGAACAGGATCGCGTTGTCCTTCACGCCGAACGTGTCGATCCGCGCCAGGCGGATCTTCTGCATCGCCGCGAACGCGAGGCAGACGACTGCAACCGAGCCCCAGAGCTGCCAGCGCATCGGCAGCCACTGCCGACTCGCCAGCCATTTCTTGAAGCCGCTGGCGACGAGCGGCACACCGACGAAACCGTACAGCAGCAATAGCGCCGGCATCAGGCCCACGTAGGCCCAGATGGATTCCCGCAGCACGACGACGTTGTCCGCCGAGCGGAGGAGCTCGATGTCGAGCGGCTCGCCGTAGACGCGCGCGACTTGGAAGCTAGCGACGGAAAAGACAACGACCGCCGCGACGATCACGCCGCGCACGATCTTGCCGATCACATGTCCTACGCGCGACCCCGTGGGCTCGAGCAGATGAACGAAGTAGAAGACGCCCGCCAGCCCCAAGCAGAGCAGCAGGTCCCAGCCTGCGAGATACAGCACGCCATCCGGCGGCAAATCCGCCAGCGGATGGCTGCCCTTGACGAGCACGTTCCAAAGCAGCAGCGAAACCTTCGTCGCCAGCAAGAACGTGAACACCGCCCCCGCGGTCGCGAGCGCGCCCTCATCCCGCGAAGATGTCCGCCGCGCCGGGGCGCCGCTGGAGCGTCCTCCCATCCCGGTTCAAAGGGTAAAATGTTCGGCGAAAGATTGCCAGCGCAGACATGAGAATATTCTCATTCGTCTTCATGAAGGTGATGAGCGATGAAAGCCTGCTGCTCCTTAGTCGCAAGTTGCTGCTTTACCATCACTTCTGTTCGGCGCTTTGGGCGGTTCCGATCGCGCTCACGACGAGGTTCTTCACCTGATATTGCGAGCTACGCGTAGCACGATCCTGCTCGAACGACGCAGGCCCCGCGCGCTCACCGGTACGGAACGTAATGCCGGTGATGGCAGCCGCAGGATCAACGGATGAGAGCGCGATGACCGAATGATTGGCGAATTGCGCCGTCGCTTTGCGCGCTGGGCAGTCCACGTGCAGACGGACGGTCCGCCACTCGCCCGCAACGAGGTCGGTCGGCTTGATGATCAGCGATGCAGCTTGCGTAGCGCGGGCAGCGTTCAATTGGATATCCAGTGGCACTGTCGCTCCCGCATTAACGCGGAGATCGAAGCTGACGTCCAGCGATGCGGCGGGCTTGGCGAGGAAACGCGTCGCTCGCGCGTAGTCGGCGGGATCGCGGTCCTGCAGCTCAAGCAGCTCTGTGCCGCCGGTCATCGTGATCGCCACAGGGGCCCACCGCGGGCTGTACGTATTCCACACGTCCGCGGTCGCGTCGCCGTCGCCGCCGCCGCCGAGCGGCAACGGCACTCGGCTGACCCAGATGTCTTCCTTGTTGACGCTGTAACAGACCCACAACGCGCGCGACGCGTCTCTCCACGACCCGTCGCTCGACCATTCGGAAATGCCGCGGACGTATTGCGGGCCTGGCGATTTAAAGCGGCCCGGGTAGCGCAGAGGCGGAACGTCGGCGTGAACGGTGCGCATGTCATAAAAATTGATGCCGTCGTCGGCGTGCACGATGACCAGCGGATAGCGCTGCTGGAGGTGCGGGTCGTACACCAGCGCGTAGCGGCCGTCACCCGTGCGCTGCCCCCACGCCTTGGCCATGCCCGAGACAAAGGTCGGCGGCCGCACCGGCGCCGTCCAGGTCTGGCCTTCATCGGGCGAGACAATCACCCATCCCCACTTCATGACGCCCACCAGCGAGCCATCCTTGCGATGGAAGAAGGAGATCGCCTTGCCGAAGCGATCGAAGTACTCGCGCGACGGCTCATCAGCGGGCCACGCGCTCAAGTCGTGCCACTTCATCCGCGCATCGCCGAGGAGGTAGCCGTAATCCGCCTGTTCGAGGAACGGTTTGTTCGCGAGGAGTTGCTTGCACGATTGGACGAACCCCTCCTCGGTCGCTGTCTGAAAACCCGGCGGCGGCTTCGATTGCTGCGGATCCGCCGGCGGACGGAGCGTGAAGACCGGGCCGAGCGAATGATCGGGAAAAATCTCGCGGACGACCAGCGCACCCTTCTTTCGCTCGGTCATCTGATCGTTGGACGTCCGCAATCCCGCGATGGCCAGCATCCGGCCGTTGGGCGCGCAGAAAAAGTACATTCGCGACCCGGTCGACACGCCCATCGGAAACAACTCGCTCGGCGGCGACCAGCTGAAACCGTCGGTCGACGTCGCATACAGCTCGCGCGACGGCCAGACGTCTTCATCTTTCTCCGTGCTATTCCACGCCACGTACAGCCGGCCCCGCCATGCGGCGAGATCGACGTGATGGTGATACGTCCAGCCTTTGCCGTCAGTGAGATCCGGCGCGGCGCGCGAGGCGCGGAAAACCTGAATGTTCGCCACCCCGCGCGCGGGCTCGAGTCCGCCGCTGTGAAGACTCGGATCGAGGCTCGCCTGCTCGGGGCCGTGGATGACGATCGGATCGTCCGCGCGCGCCGGCGCGGCAGAAATCAGCAGTAGCACGAGAAACAGGACGCGCGCGAGCATGCGGCGGATCATACCGCTAACACAGCCCATAACGCGCCAACGCGGCATGCACGCCGTGATCGTTGTTGGATGGCGCCACCCAGTCCGCCACGTCCTTGACCAGCGGATGCGCGTTATCCATCGCGACTGAAACGCCGGCGGTTTGCAGCATGCCGACGTCGTTGGGCGCGTCGCCGATGGCCATGACCTGTTCCATCGGAACGCCGTACCACTTCGCGACCTTTTCCAGTGCGACGGCCTTGCTGACCTCCGGGTGCATGATCTGGATCAGGTCGCGGTCGGTCTTGAGGATCGTGACATCGCCATCAAATGCTTCGGCGAGAATGTCCTCCAGCCGCAGGATGATGCGCGGCTCCGCCAGCAGCATCAGCTTTGTGATCGGCTGCGCGCAGAGCTCTTCGACCGGGCAGATGACGTCCGGATGAAAGAGTTTGCCGGTCTCGGTCGTGTGGCTGCCATCGTCCGGGCGGTCGGTGAACCAGCGGTCCATGATCTCGCAGGTGACGATCGTCTCATCGAACATGTCACGCGCGTGCTCGATAATCTTTCGCGCGAGTTTCCCCGCGATGGGCCGATGGAAGACCGCCCGCTGGTTCGGCTCATCCCAGATCAGCGCGCCGTTGTAGTTGATCTGCAGCGTGTCCAGCACGAGCGATTGATAGATGTGGCGGACGCTGCGCGGCGGGCGGGCGGAGGCGATGACGACTTTTACGTCGCGCTGCGGCAGGCACGTCAGGGCGCCGGCCGTCTGCTCGGTGATCTCTTTCGAGTCATTCAACAACGTGCCGTCCAGATCGACGGCGACGAGACGGATCGGCTGCGGGACATTCATACGCCGGCGATTCTAGCCCAAACGTGGCTCGGGCGTCTCACCCGCAGGAATCAGGTCATTCAAAGCGTCACGATCCTGCGGGCCGACAGGAACACGAGGTGCACGACCGCGACCGGCTTGCCCGTCACCGCCTTGATCGCGCGGCGATAGAGGTCCATCTGCGGGCGGTAAAAATCGACGCGGTCGGGAAGGGTCTGGTCATCGACGCGGTCGGTCTTGTAGTCCACGACCTCGAGCCCGCGCGGCGTCTGCACGAGGACATCGGCGCGACTTCTCACCATGACGCGGTCCTGCGGATCATCCGATTTCGCCAGCGGGTCGAGCTCGTGCGGCGGCAGTGCGAGGTAGATCGGCAGCTCCCGCCGAGTTGTCTTCGCGTGCTTCCTAAGCAGTTCGCCCACCGGGCTGCCGACCAGCCAGCAGATCGAATCAACATCGACCGACCGCGCCGCGGCGGGAGCGATAAGGCGTTTTTCGACCAGTTGCTGGATCTGCGACCGCACCTCGCTGACATCGCATGGTCGCGCGAAGTCGAGGTGCTGGAGGACGAGGTGCGCCGCTTCCCCGACATCCGCGGCGGAAGGTTTTAGCTCCGTCCGAACGGCGCGGGGCAGTTCCAGCGCTTTCGTGAAGTCCAGCGCCGCCTGATCGCCGCGATGGCGACGATCGGGCGCGACGATCGGCGCGGATTTCCCTTTCTTCGTCAGCGACGTCGCCGCTTCAACCGCGGCGAGCCTGGTAAACCGCTCGAACGGGTACGGCGTCGTCAGCCGGGCAATGATCTGCGCGGCTGCAGGATCGGCGGGCGGACGCGGGTTCAGCGGATCGAGGCGCGCGAGCCGTTGCTGCCGCTCTCCCTCCGCCGGCCGCAGCGATTCCGGATTGGGCCAGCCGCGCACCTCCTCGACCGTGTGCGTGATGATCTGCAGCGGCTCGCCGGCCGGTGTTCTCGCCGCCACGGCGACCGGGCCGAGCCAGTCGAGCATGCAGTTTCCGTTCAGCACCTCATCGCTCGGTAGCGGGCCCGCGTGATTCGACCATCGCGCGGTCCAGTTCTCCGCCGCGGTCGGCTTGCACGTGCCGATACAAATGAGATGTTCTTTCGCGCGTGTCATCGCGACGTAAAGCACCCGAAGCTCCTCGGCCATCGACTGTTTTCGCAGACGAGACTGGACCAGCGTCGAAGCGAGCGACGGATAGCGCACCTGCCGCTCGTCATCGACGACATCCATTCCAAGATGGCTGTGGCGGTCGATGAGAATCGAGCCGCTGCAGTCCTGCAGGTTGATTTTCTTCCCCAGGTCCGGCAGGAAGACCACCGGAAATTCCAGGCCTTTCGAATGGTGGATCGTCATGATGCGGACGACGTCGTCCCCCTCGCTGACGACCGGCGGCTGGCCGAGATCGGATTCGTCGCGCAGTTGATCCAGGAACGCGAGAAACCGCGCCAGTCCTTGACGCTGAAACGAGCCGAACTGACGGGCGCGATCGTGCAGATCGATGAGGTTGGCTTTGCGCTGCTCGCCGTCGCGCAAGCCGGCGCAAAAGGCGAGGTAGCCGGTCGAGTCGTAGACGTCCCAGATCAATTCCGCCAGCGGCCGTCGCTGCGCCATCCGCCGCCAGCGATCGAGTTGTTCGAGAATGTCGCGCAGTTTGGCGGCGAGTTCGTCGTCATGGTTGCGATCATGCGCGTAACGCGCGACCGCCTGGTGGAACGCGATCGAGCGGTGCGGATATGCGAGTCGAATTCGCGCCAGGGCGTCTTCGGCGTCCGGCAGACTTGCGATCGGACTGCGCAGCACGGCGGCGAGCGGAATATCCTGGGCGCGATTGTCCAGCACCTTCAGCAGCGAGAGGACGTCGTTCACTTCCATCGACTCGAAGTAACCGGTGCTGCTCTCGCTGTGCACCGGTATGCCGCTGCGGCGGAGGACGTCGGCGTAGTCTTCGCCCTTGAACTTCATCGAGCGGAGGAGGATGACGATATCGCCGTAGCGGATCGGGCGTGGGATGTACCGGTTGGTCTGCTTGTCGCGCTCCGTGACTTTTCGCGTGCGCATCAGCTCGCGGATACGCTTTGCGATAAGGATGGCTTCCCGTTGCGTGCGATCCGGTTCCGCGGCGGCTTGGGCGTCGTCGCTTCTTTCATCGGAAGCAACCGGAGCCTCATCACCGTCACCGTCGAGCTTCGCCGGGAGAAGATGCAGCTCGATCGGCGAGCCGGTGAAGCAACCCCGATCGCCCGCAGCTGGAAAATCCGCACCCGGGACCAGCTCGTGCGTCTTGTCATACGTGATGTCGGCAGTTTCCGCGGTCATCAGGCGGCTGAAGACGTCGTTCATCGCCTTCAGCAGCGGTGCGCGGCTGCGAAAGTTCGCCTGAAGATCAATGACCGTGCCGTGGGGATCTTTCTGCTTCTCCTGCTGACGAAAACTCAATTGTCGGCCAAGAAAAAGTTTGGGCTCCGCGAGACGGAACCGGTAGATGCTCTGTTTCACGTCGCCGACGCAGAACATGTTTCGCGGCTGGCTCGCGAGGGTGAGGATCGCGTCCTGCAGCTCGTTGATGTCCTGGTATTCGTCGACGAGCACGTGGGCGAACTGCTTGTGCAGCATGCGCGCGACCGACGAGGGCGCGAGCGTGTCGCTCAGCGATGGATCGCGCAGTGCACGAAGCGTCAGCCGCTCGAGGTCCGCAAAATCGACGCCGCGCATCGCGGCCTTCGCGCGGGCGTAACGCTGGCTGAAGGATTCGACGAGACCGAGGAAGACGTTGGCGTGCGGCATGACGGCCGCGAGGCCGACGCGCCATTGGTCGGTCGTGAAGGCGAGGATCTCGCGCAGCGGGCCTTCCTTGATCTGCTTACGGATGTCGTCCACGAGCGCCTTGGCAACGTCTTTGTCGGCCAGGGCGTTGGACAGCGGCGGCATGCGGCTGAGCACGACACCGGGGAGCGAAGCCGCGATTGCATCGATGCCGTGGCGCTTCAGATCTTTCGACCACCCATCGATGATGCCCGCGCAATTCTGTAGCTCAGCAACGTATCTCTCGAATCCATTCATCTCCGAGACGATGGCGATCGCGCTGGCGCATGAGTTCCGCATCGCCGCGAGGCCGCGATCGATCTCTGCGTAGAGCTCTTTCCCCAAGTCGCTCCCGCGAAAGTCGCCCGTCGCTGCTTCGACGAGCCGCTTCCGCGACGCGTCAAGCCACGCCTGCGGATCGACCAGGCTGGCGAGCAGGTCGTGGGTTTGCAGGATTTTCTTTACCAGGCGTTCATCGTCGCCGTCGCCGTACCCGTCGACCAGCGCGTGAAACGCCTCGGGGTTAGCACCTTCATATCGTTCTTCGAACAGCTCCCGGGCGATCTCAGTCCGCAGCAGCGCGGCTTCGTCGGCATCGATGACGGTGAACGCCGGATCGAGCTCCAGGCGATGGAAATGCTGGCGGATCAGGCGGGCGCAAAAACCGTGCAGCGTGCTGACGTTCGCGCGGTCGACCAGCGCGAGCTGACGAGCAAGGCGGTTGTCATGCGAACGGCTGATGCGCTCGAACAACGCGTGCTCGATGCGCGACTTCATTTCCGCCGCCGCGGCTTCGGTGAAGGTGACAACCAGCAGCTCATCCACGTCGCACGGCTTAGCCGCATCGCAGACGAGGTACGCGCACCGTTCGGCCAGCACCGCCGTCTTGCCCGATCCGGCGGCGGCGGAAACCAGCAGGCTGCGGCCGGTCGTCGCGATGCCGGCCCACTGCGCATCGGTCCAGCGCGTGCCGGGCGGCTTCGGCGGAAGCGAGCGATCCGCGCCCGTCATCGCGTCCCTCCCTGGCCCTCGCGCAGCACGTTCAGCACCGTCGTCCGCTTCATCGAATCGAGGTGGTAGTAATGGTTGATGCCAGGATCGAAGCGGCAGACGCTGCGGAAATCACAGCGCGCACACGGCGTGACCTGGCCCATGCGGTAGGGCTGGACGTCGACGATGCCATCGATCAGCTCATCCGCCAGCTCGCCGATCAGCCGCTCGACGTAGCGCAGCAGCGCGCGAAAAGCCTGGGCGTCGGCGGCGTCGGACTGGTTGATGTTGCCAATGCTGCCGTCCTTGTTGATGCGGCAGTGGACGACCTCAGACGTGGCGCCGGAGGCGATCGACTCATCCAGCCGATCGAGATATCGCTCATCAAACACGCCGCGCGGGCGGAGGTCCTTCTTCAGGTCAAACGTCGGGTGGTCCGCGTCGGTCGCCTCATTGGGATGCTTGATCGATTCCAGGCTGCGCAGCAGGCGCGCATAAAACGCAGCGACCGGCGTGACCTTTTTCTTGAACAGCGTTTCGCCGCTTGCTTCGAGCACGAGCAGGTAGGTCAGCAACTGCAGTGACAGCCCGTGGTAGACAGAGGCGAGGTCGAGCGTGCCGCCGCGCATTTTGTAGTCAATGACCGCGACTTCCGACCCATCCCGCGCCAGGTCGACGCGGTCGATTTTCCCCTTCAGCAGCACGCCGCGCCCGCTCGGCGTCCTGATATGCAGCGGCGGGAGCGCGACGCCCTCGCCCATGCCAAACTGCAACTCCGCGAACGCCGGCCGGAAGCTGCCGCGCGAGAGCACCGCCTTCTGCGTCGCGCAGACGCGCTCCAGGGTTTTCTCGATCCGCTTGAGCAGGTACTGGTTCCGCGCCGTGCTCAACATCAACTCGCCCCGCAGCGATCGGCCCACTTCAGCGGCGAAATCCGAGATCATCTGGCGGGTGAGCGGCGCCTCCAGCGCGCAGAGGTCAGTCTTCTCCCGCAGCACGCGCTCAACGATGCGCTCCAGGATGTTGTGATAAACGTTGCCCAGGTCCATCGGCGTCACGTCCTGCTCCTCGCGCGCGCTCAAGCCAAGGTGAAACGTTGCGAAATGTTTAAAGGGGCAGGTGGCAAACGTTTCGATGCGCGTGACGCTGGCGTGCAACTCATCCGGCACGAGCCTTCGCGCGACATCATCCGACAGGCGAGCGACGTTTTTATAGCCGACCGCCCGCCACGCCTTGTAGCGCATCACGGCGATCGCGTCATCGTATTTTTCATGCTCGACGAGGAACTGATAGAGCGTCGCCCACGGCTGCTCGATGTCCGCGACGTGATCGTCATTGCGGCGGGCCCAGAGCATCAGCGCGGTAACGAGCTGCCGCGGCGTGCCGATCGCGCGCTCGTCAGCCTCCGACTCGCGCTTTTCCGCCGTCGGCAGGTTGTGCGGAAAGAGCCGCCGCAGGCGCTGCCAGAACGCCGACGGGTTGATCGGCTTGTTTTGGGCGGCGGTGGGGCGGCTGACGATCAGGCGACGCGATGCGCGCGTGAACGCGATGTAACCCAGCAGGTTTTCGTCGAGCAGGCGACGTTCGCTGTCCGGATCGATGTCGAGGTTTTTCGTCCGCAACGACCGTCGTTCGCTGTCGGACAAGACGGAGTCTTCGCGCGCGACTTTCGGGAACTGCCCTTCGCTCAACCCGAGCAGGAAAACCGTGTCCAGCGTCGTCGTGCGCGTGCGGTCGACCTGCCCGACGAGGACTTGATCCACGCGCGGCGGCGTGAGGGCGAGGTCGAATTGCTCAAGGCCGACGTCGAGAATCTCGACGAAATCGCCGAGATCGACGGCCCGTTCGCCGAGCAGGTCGACCATCTGGTCGAACATGACCGACAGCTCCGCCCACACCTGCTCGTGCTCGCCGCGCTGTTCCGGATCATTGGCCGCATCCGCTTCGTCGATCCATCGGCCAAGCGTCTCGCGCACGCCGAAGCGTTGGTAGAGCTCAAACAAGCCGATGACCATCTCGCGCAGCGTACGTTTCTCGCCGCCGCCGCCGCCGCGAACGGCCGTGACGAACGGCGCGACGCCATCGGCGATTCGGCGGCGCAGTCGGTCCATTTCCGCGGCTTCAATGCGTGCGAATTCGCGGACATCGTCGTCGTCGTCCCGGCCGCGCGTCAGCTTCCGGTTGAATTCCCACGGCTGCTTGTCCGTCCATGCCTCGCCGCCGTGAATGCGATGCAGGAGAACGTAATTCTCCAGCTCGTCCGCCTCGTGCAGCGCAATGCCCGCAAGCCCGCTCTTGATGAGCAGCATCACCGCATCGTGCGGCCAGTTCTGCCGCGCAATCTGAAAGACCGCGCGGGTGAACTGAATCAGCGGGTGATGCGCCGCCGAGCGGCGGCGGTCGACGAAGTAGGGGATCTCGTGCTCGCGGAAACTGGCCGAGATCAGCTCTTCGTACTCATCGATGTCGCGCACGAGCACGGCGATGTCGCGAAGCCGGATGTTCTCCCGCAGCAGCGCGCGGATACGTCGCGCCGCGGCGTCAACTTCCGTGCGGCGATCGGGCGCTTCGACCAGCTCGATCGATTCCGCATGCTGCTGTCGGCTGTCTGTCGGTCCAGACTCGGTGACCTGATCGAACAGTGAAAGCTGCGCCGACCTTTTTGCAGGCGCCCGAGCCGCGAAACCCTCGGCAAAGAGTGACCGCTCGATCACTTCCAGCGCCCAATCCTTAAAGCGGCGTTGCTGCTTCAGCAGCAACGGCTTCTCCACAATTACCCCCGCTTCCTTCAGCGCAATCGCAAGCAGTCGATACTGCGACTCCGTTCGATGAAACAGCGAAAGCTCCTCCGGCAGATGATGGACATCGACGATCGTCCGGCTACGCGGATCGATCGGCAGCGTGATCTCGACATTCGCAGTCGACTTCGCCAGCGCCACGATCATCCGCCGTTCCCGGTCGGTGAACTCCAGGAATCCGTCGATGTACGCCGTCGCTTCGCGCAATCCCGGAAAATCGCCGATGCAGGTGAGCACCTGCTCCAACCGCCGATGCGGATCGACCCGCTCATCGCCGAGCGCGTCGCGATAACTTTTGAAAAGCAGGTGAAAATCGCCGAGCTTGTCACGAAGCAGGCTGTTCTCGATATCGCCATCACTCGCGCCTGCGCCGCCCGGCACGAGTTGATCGATCAGCTCCGCCAGCGACGCCGGATCCTTCCCGCACCGCTCGAACTCCGCGAAGGTCGCATCGAGCCGCGCCGCCAGGCCCGGCTGACGTGCGACGCCGCGGAAGAATTTCAGATCGTCCTGCCGGTCGCGGAGCAGAAAGCCGAGCAGCATCTGCCGCCCGATGCCGCTGACTTCCGGCACCGCCGCGCCGCCGCATGCTGCCAGAACCTCTTCGCCAAGCAGCTCGAACGACAGCACGCGAGCGCGGGTGAACGCTTCCAGCCCGCTCTGCGTCGTGAGCTCGCGTTCCGCGGAAAACGTCGCCTGTTTCGGCAGGATCCAGTAGATCGGCGGGCCATCGAGCGGGCGGGCGCGCATGTCGGCGACGATCGCGTCGAAGCAGTGACGCGTCTTACCGGTTCCCGCGCGGCCAATGATGAAGCGAACGGCCATCCCTCATCGGAATCGTATCCGAACACGAGGCTAACGGCTACGGAATCGCCGGCGCGGTGGTTGTGGTTGCGGGCAGTGTCGCCGGCGTCACAGAAGTGGTCGTGGGCAAAGTGGTTGACGACGCTGTCGTCGGCGGCAGAGTATTCGCCGGCGTGATGGCCGGGCCATCACTCATCGGCAGCCCGGCGAAGGCCGCGACGAGGAACATCAGGATGCCGAACGCGCTTTTCCACAGGATGCCCCAGAAGCGTCCCTTGGCCGCGCCGATACCGACGCGCATCGCGTGGTCCGCACCCTTGTCCGTGTACTCGAGCGCGAACGCGCCAATAAATGCGCCCGCACACGCGCCGATGACCGTGCCGACGATCGGGATCGGGATCACACCCGTCCCGACGATCCCGCCGATGATTCCGCCGACGATCGCCCCGAGCATCCCGCGTTTGCGTCCGCCTGCCGCGTGCGATCCCGCCGCCCCGGCGAGGAATTCCACCAGCTCCGCGCCCAGTGCCAGCAACAGCACCACGATGATCGACGGCAGACCTACATAAATGTTCCAACCCGTCACGACGGCGTAAACGATGTACGAGAGCACGATCAACCACAGCCCGGGCAGGCCGAGGATGTTGAGGAATAATCCCGTCAACATCAGGATGAGCAGGAGGATGTAGTAGACGATGTTCATCGCGTGCGGATGAAGTGATACAGCCGCCACCCGCCGTAGATCAATGCCGCAACGATGGCGAGCTTCACGACGAGCATGACGAGCCGCCACACGCGCCGCACCGTGACCTGCCGGAAGACGACGCGATTGACCGCTGGGATCACGCTGTCATCCGCCGGCGTGAGGTGCATGTAGGCGTCGGCCATCTTCTTCGTAAGCACGTTCATGTTTGGCCCGGCGACGAGGCGAAGTTGTCGCTCGGCGACGATCAGGTGGTTGTGCGCGGCCTCGGTCGAGCAATCCATCGCCAGCGCCGCGTAACGATCGTTCAGCCGCTCGCCGTGATGGAGCAGAAACGCCTCGCGCTGCTGCGGCTCGAGATGACGCAGCGCGGCGACGAATGCCACGTACTCCGCGTCCGGCTCGAGCGCCTGCTCGACGAGCACGTCCTTCTTCGGGTCCACCTTCTTGTGCTTCGGCCCCGGGCGGCGCGACGTCATGATCGTGAAGCGGTGAAACCAGTTGGCCGGATCGGCATCTTCATCCCACTTGGGCATGAAACGGACGCTCCGCGCCATCACGAACCGTGCGATCCCGCGGCCGACGTCCCACCGGCCGGCCAGCGCGTAGGCGATCCGGTAGACGCTTGCGTACTGGCTCGTCAGCAGGTCGGCGACGGCGGCCGGCTTGAGCCTTCGTGCGGCGGCGATGGTTTCGGGCTTGAGGGCGCTCGTCATGACTGCGTGAAATACGTCGTGTAGGTCTCGCCGCGCACGCGATAAAACGGGATGAACCTGATCTCGCCGGCGGCGATCGGTTTCGTCGGATCGTCAGGGATCGACCCGCGCGGGATCTTCAGGTGCTGATCGACGGCGACCAGCAGGAGCGGCCCGCGCAGCAGCGCCACAAGATCCGGATGCTGCTCGTCGATCGCCTCGGTGCGGTTGCTCATCGGCAGCGTCAGCTCGATCGTGTCGCCATCCCTGAACTCTCGCTCGACGACGGCAAAGGTTCCCGCCGACGCCTGAAAATCCTTCCCATCGCACGTCAGCCCCGCCGATTGCGCCCACGCAGGGATGCGGAAGCGAAGGTTGAGCCGCCGCGGCTGCGCGAGACGCACGCGAAACGAGATTCGGTCCGCATCGGGGTAATCCGTCGTTTGCGTGAGCGTGACATCGTTCCACTTCACTTCCGACGGCGCGTACAGGTTCACGTAGAGCCCGTCGGCGTCGTCGCCGTGGAAGTACATGCTCACGAGATAGTCCGCGATCACCTGCGGATAGGTTCCCGCGCAGCACGGCCATTTTTCCGGATGAAACCGCTTCTGCGCGTGCGGGTGATAGTCGGAATAATAAAACGCCGAACCATCGGTTTTCGGCGGGGTGGCGGCGAGGATGCCGTTGTAGAGCATGCGCTCCAGGCTGTCGCCGTACGTCGACTCGCCGGTGATGCGCATGAGGTAGCGCGCCAGCTTGAAGTGCGCGTACGCGCCGCACGGCGTCTCGAAGTGGTTGTGCGTGCCAAGCAGGCTCTCGGCGAGTTTTCCCTTGCCCGGCTCGACAAACGCCTCATTCGGTCCCCATCCGCCCGACGCATACGACTGCGCGAGAATCATTTTCCACGCGTTCTCGATCGCACGGCGGTGCATGTCGCTGCCGAGCGCCAGATATGCCCGGGCGGCGGACGACAGGGCGTTTACGTGGCTGTACGCGTGCTGCCCGACGAGCACGTTCTTTCCCGCGGCGAGCGGCTCGAAGTAGGGCTTGTCGTGAAGGAATCGTTTCGCGAGATCGAGATAGCGCGCCTCGCCGAAGACTTCATTCGCGATGAACAGGTTTTCCGGCAGCGTGTACGACTCATCCCACGTGTAGGAGATGTCACGATGCGGACGCTGTTGCATCTCCTCGCGCGTGAGCGCTTTCTCCGGAAGAACTTTATCGGCCTGATCGGTTGCGCGTACGAGGATGGCCTTCGCATCGCTGATGCCGAGCAAACTGCACGCGTCCGCCAGGCCAATGACGTGTTTGTCGTACAGGTATGCCTTGAAGCGATGTCCGTCATAAAACGATTTCGGCCCGTCAATCGCCTCGCCGAATCCATGAACCAGCGCCGCAACCTTCTCCTTCGCGGCCGCATCACCTGTCGCATCGCCGTATCGCGACAGCGCCGAGATCCACTGCCCCAGCGCATGCCCGGGCGCGAACGCGCCGGGGTTGTACCACCCGCCCATGTCCTCGCCCGGCGACGGCAGGCCGGTGATCTGGCGATAGGTCTTGAGGAGCCGATCATTGTCGAGCGACATGAACGATGCGAACGCATCGTCAAACTGCTGCTTGAGCGGCCCGCCGGTAAGCTTCACGTCTCGGTAGCGGAAGGGCTGGAGCTTGGTGCGGGGTGACGCTGACGTCGTCGTCGCGTTGGATTGCGCGAGGAGATGTGGCGCCAGGACAGATGCGGCGGCGGCGCCGATAAAAGTGCGTCGGCTTAGCATGGTCGCTCCAGGATCATCCACGTGGTGGAACTATTCTGACGTTGATGCCGTGGTCGCCGATCGACGCGTCGCCGCGCGGCGGGTCGTCGGGCGAGTCGTCGGCGGCAGCTTCGCCTCCTTCGGCCACGCCGCAAGCACGCGCACGGCGTTGTCCTGCATGTCCTCGAACGGCGATGCGCTGCCGGAAAAACCGTTGTAAATGATGCTGAAAACCAGCCACTTGCCATCGTCGTTCTGCACGTAGCCGCTCAGCGACCGCACACCGCCGATGAACCCCGTCTTGCCGTGCACGCGGCCCTTCAAGTCGGTCATGCGCTTGGCGATCGTGCCGTCGACGCCGGCGCTGGTCAGGCTGTCGAAGAACGTCTCCTTGTCGCGGTGCCGCCACATCACGCGAAACACCTCGGTGATCATGCGCGACGTCACACGGTTGTCGCGACTCAGCCCCGAGCCATCGACGATGGCAACGCCGTCGGTGTTGATCCGGTTCTTCTTAAGGAACGCGAACACGGCTTCTGAGCCGTTCTTCCAACTCCCTGGCTCATCCCGCCCCTGTTTCTGCGCATACGCCCGCCCCAGCACCTTGATAAAACCTTCGGCGAAGTTGTTCTGGCTCTGCTTGTTGATGCGGCTGATCGCGTCCGCCATCTTCGTTTCGTTTACGGCGACGATCTTCGCCTTGGGTGGCACGAGCTTCCCGCCGAGTGGCGACGATGCGCGAAGCGTTTGCCCGGCGATGGTGATGCCCTTGGATTCAAGGTGCGTGCGCAGCGCGTCGGCGAAGAACGGCGCGGGCTCCGTGATCGCCTCGCTCTTGATCTCCATCGGCCGAGTTGTCGCGCCGGTGATCGTGAAGACGTTTGACTTCTGCTCGCGGTCGGCGTCGGGCGTCTCGCCTTTGCCGGTGACCACCTTGTTCACAACGCTGACGCCGACGTTTTTCGTCGGCGGAATAATCGTGTACGTGACTGGCTGGCCCTCGCTCGTCGGCTTGACTGAGATATCGATGCAGTTGTTGTTGAAATTTAGGCCGGCGATCGGAGCTGCGTACCAGTCTGTGATGTAGTCCTTGCTCCACGACGGATGAATCAGCTCGTCATCGAGCTCGCGGTCGTAGTAGTAGAGATTTCCGCGCACGTTCGTGATGCCGCGGCGCTTCAGCGCGTCGGCCCACTCATCGAGGACCGTCATCGTCGTGCCGCCGGACTTTTTCGCGATCGGGTTATCGCCGATTCCCGGATCGCCGGTGCCGATCAGCCACAGGTCGTTGCCATCGACCGCCAGCCAGGTCTTGAAGGTGTGATCCCTCCCGAAGAAATCGAGCGTCGCCGCGGAGACCGCGAGCTTGCCGTTGCTGGCGGGCATGAAGGGCGCGTCGGGATCGACGGCGTACAGCTCGCGGCCGCTCTGAAGATCGACGACCCGCGCGGTGTACTTGGCTTTATCGGTTTGTCCGCGCTGCAGGACTTCATCGAGCTTGGCGGCGAGCTTCGGGTCGCCGCGCGACTCCGCCCGTGCATCGCCCCGCGTGGCACTCGAACTGCACGCCGCCAGCGCCGCCGCCGTGATCGCACAAACGATCGCAACAACGCGAATCTGCCGCAAAGGTCCCATCAGGAGCTGCCTCGGTTGGTTGGCCGATGTACGGGGCCGGAATATCGTCCGGACGATGGCATAAAGTAGGGCTCGCCGGCCCAGATGCAACGGCTGGCGCATAAGTTCGTATCTCATGAGCCCTTATGGCTCGGCGAGGCAGCAACCTTGCGGCGAAGTTTCCCGCAAGAATCGGCCGATATCGTTTGACCAGAGGGCGTTTACCGATTAGTTTTAGCATCTAAGAGGTGGAAGATATGAGATTGAGCGTCGCTACCGTTGTTGCCTGTTTCGTTCTTGCGTTGGCCCTCTCGGCTCGCACCGCGTCGGCGGTCGAGGTGAAGAAGGAGTCGACCAAGTCCTCGCAGATGGTCGCCGCGACTGGCAGCGCCAGCGCCGTGCAGCTTAAGGACGAGGTCAAACCGCCCAAGGAAGACAAGCCCAAGAAGAGCAAGGGCGACAAAGACGACAACCCAGGCGACGGTAATAACGGCGGCGGGAACGATAACAAGCCCCCGAAAGACAAAGATAAGTAAGCGGCACGTTCGGCCGCTGGCGCGTTTTTGTCCGTACGCTGATCAATGAGCGAATCGATTTACTCCGACCCCGCCGCGCCACAGCGCGGCGGGGTTCGCGTTTCCGGATCGGCTGAAACTCACGCGCGCCCCGACCTGCTCGTAAAGGTCGTCGGGCGATGGTGGCTGGTCGCAGTCTGCGTCGGCTTGGGCGTCGCCGCAGCGTTCGCGTATTTCGCGACGTCGACGAAGGTGTACACGTCGCGTTGCGTGCTCTCCGCCGAGTTGGAGCGCGGCGGGACGGCGGCGGGGGATGTCGCGCCGGACGAATTCCTCTTCCAGCAGCGCGACCTCATCAAATCCACCCCCGTGCTCGCCGGCGCTGCCACCACGTTGATTACATCCGAGAACCACGTTCGAGACGCGCTCGAGGTCGGCATCGCCAAGGGGGAAGGCGTGCTGACGATCGCGTACCACGCCGCCGCGCCCGACGAGGCGGCGCTGGGCGCCAACGCCGTCGCCGATGCGTATCTCCGTTCGCGCGCGCAGCAGCAGACGTCGGCGACGAGCGGCTTGAGTGCGCTGACGAAACAGCGCGACCAGCTCACCGCCGACCGCACGCAGCGCGAAGCGGCGCTGCGTGACCTGCGGCAGACGGCGAGCACCGCCGGCAGCGATGCGGAACGCGCCGCCGCGGCGCGGCTCGAGCAGTTGCAGCAGGCGATGACCGCCGCCGAGGTCGAAGTCGCAAACGCCACCGCCGCCGCCGCCGCCGGAAAGGAAGCCCTCGCCGACCCGAAGAAAGTCCGCGCGATCGTCGAGGCCAACCGCGGCAAAGGGATCTTCGACCGCCTGGAGTCGCAGCGCGCCACCCTGGAAGGCGAGCTGGCGCAGCTTCAGCCGCAGCTCGAAAAGCAGCGTCAGACCATGCTCCCGCAGCACCCGGTCGTCATCGCCACCCAGCGCAAGATCGAAAAAGCGCAGCTCGGGCTCGAAGATCTCGACAAGCAATACGCCGGCGTCTACGCCGCCCATCTTGAGCAGCAGCGTGCGACGGCGCAGAAACGCGTCGAGGAACTGAAGCAGCTCGTCGCGTCACAATCCGAGCAGGCGAAGGCGGCCGTGGCCCGCACGGCGAAGCTTGCGGAGATGGACGCGGAGATCAAGAAGGTCGATGCGGCGATCGCGGAGGTCGACAAGAAAATACGTGACGCGACGCTGAGCACCGGCGCGACGGCGGCGCCGACGGTGAAGGTCATCGATCCCGCCAAAGCCCCAAGCCGCCCGACGCGCCCCGACCGCAACCGAACCATCCTGAGCGGCGCCGTTATCGGCTTCGTCGCCGGCCTGTTCCTTGCGGCAATCGTGCCGGGACGCCGTTCGTAGCACCGGCGTCGGGCCACGGCATTATCACGAACGATTTCATGGCCGAGCGCGGCCATGCTACTGTTGAAGCGCGCGTCGCCCTGGCGCGTTTTGCACGATGACACTCCCGCCGTCACCCTCATCCCGTCACGCACCGATCACGGAGGTCCTGACCGAGATTCTGTTGATCGCGTTGCTCGCCTTCATGCCGGCCGCATTCGGCGTGGTGGAGCCGTGGAGCGAGGCGGTGGCCTTCGCAACCGGCGCGGCGATCGCGCTTTGCCTCGCGCTTCGCGCGATCACCTCGTCGGATAATCATCTCCGGCCCTCGCTCGCGTGGGTCGCGGTGGCGCTGTTCATCCTGATCGTCGCAGCGCAACTCCTGCCGCTGCCGATGTCGCTGCTCCGCACGATCTCGCCGCAGACCGCGGCGCTCAAGACGCAGCTCCTCGGAGACCTGCCCGACGCCAGCGAAGTGCTGGCACGCGAGACGATCAGCTTTTTCCCGCTCGGCACGCGGCACGAGCTTCGCACCGTGCTGGTGGCGAGCATCGTCTTCGCCGCCGTCGTCACCGTTTACCGCGATGACCGCCGCATCCGGCGCCTGCTCGCCGCAGTCGCGCTCATCGGCGGGGCGTTTGCCGTTCTGGCGCTCGGGCAGGACATCACGCACAGCGGGAAAATTTACTGGTCCGTGGTCGTCCGCGGCGGGCCGGCACAGTCCGGGCCGTTCTTCAATCACAGCCACTATGGGCAGTTCATGAACCTCTCGGTCGGATGCGCGCTGGCATTGCTGCTGGCGCGCCTGACCGAAGCGCCGCGCATCTCCTTCGCCGCGCTCGCCCGGCGGACGTGGTGGCTCGCGGCGATCATCATCATCGGGCTCGCCACCGTCTCGCTCTCACTGACGCGCGGCGGGACGATTTCGATCCTCGCCTCCGCCGCCGTCGCCACCATCGTCCTGCTCGCCTCGCGAAACCTCCGGCAGATGGCCGGCGTCATGGTGCTGCTGCTGCTGGCGACGCTGGCGTTTCTCTTCTATCACGGCTTCGAATCAGTCTACGCGCGCATGATCGAGACGGGACTCGAAGGCCGCCTGCAGATGATGCGCGACACCGTCGCGATGTCGCGGAAGTTTCCGGTGACCGGCGTCGGGCTCGGCGCGTTCGAGTGGATTTTTCCGATGTTCGACCGCTCGTTCGTCCCCTCGACCGCCGAGTACGTCGAGAACGAATACCTGCAGGCGCTGTCCGACACCGGCCCGCTCGGGCTCGCGGCCGTGATCCTCTTCGTCGGCGTCATCGCGACGCGCTACTTCCGCGCGATCCGCAACCACGAGGACGAACGCATCGGCCTGGCCGCCGCGGGACTCGGGTACGGGCTCGTCGCCGTCATGGTCCACAGCCTCACCGACTTCGGCCAGCACCTGCCGGCGATCGCGTGCCTCTCGGCGGTGACGTGCGGCCTGCTGTTCAACCTCGGGCATCGACGCCAAGGCGGACGGACGATTCGCGTCGGCCGCGCGTTCGGCGTCATCGCGCTGGTCCTGGTCGTCGCGATCTCCGCGTGGGGCTTGATCGGCGTGACCCGTACGTGGCAGGCGGCCGGGCACTGGACGCGCGTCCGGCAGATGGCCCGCGCGCTGGAGGCAAAGAACTGGAAGGGCAGCGACGCCGACTTCTCCGCGCTGCTCGACGCCGCCAACGCCGCCATCACCGCCGCGCCGGACAACGCAAATCACCGCTACTGGGCCGCCGTCTACCGCTGGCGGTGGGTACGCACGCAGGCGGATGCGAAAACGGGCAACACGCCGGTCAACGAGCAGACCGTCGCCGCCGCCCAGCGCATCATCGGCGAGTTGAACGAAGCCCGCACGCGCGCGCCAACGTACGGACTGGTCTACACGATCCTCGGTCAGATCGAGCTGAACTTTTTGCAGCGCCCGATCGGGTATGAGCACATTCAGACCGGGCACATGCTCTCACGCAACGATGCTTACGCGGCGTTCGTCGCTGGCGAAGCCGAGACGCGGCGCGGAAATTTCGAGAAGGCCCAGGCGAACTTCCGCGAGGCGCTGCTGATCGATCCGTGGATGGTCGATGACGTGATCGAGGTTTACCTGACCGATCTAAACCGCCCGGAACTCGCCGGCGATGCAGTCGGCGACGACTTCATGCGCCAAACTCATCTGCGCGATGCGCTGCGCAAGCAGGAGCAGTGGAAATCACTGGCCGACCAGGCGGAAGAACGCGGCTTCGCCGCGCTGGAGGCTGAGACGAAGCGCCCCGACGCCAAGGCCTGGAAATTCGCCATGGTCGGCACCAACCATGAGGCACACCAGCGCTATGCCGAGGCCGAGCGCTTCTATGCGCGCGCGCTGCAGGCCGAGCCGACCAACCTCGACTGGCGCTGCCGCCGCGCCGAGATGCTCCGCAAGCTCGGTCGAACGCGGGAAGCGCTCGAGGAAGCGCGTCTCGCCCTGCAGCAACACCCCGATTCGCCGCAGGCGAAGCAGATGCTGTCGTTGATCACCGGCCAGCCGCAGTAGCAGAGTGAACGGTCAGTCCAACTTCACGTTCGTCCGGTTTTCGTCCGCCGCCTGCTGAATCAGAAGCGTGCGACGGGTGGCGTCGAGCACGTCGGCGGTCGTGAGCGCGCCCGCGGGCCGCGATGTGCCTGCGACCTCATCGAGGAACGCGTCGAGGCAGCCGGTCGGATTATTCGACTCAGCGGGAATAGATTTCGTTTCAGAACCGGCCGCGAGCGTCACCGCTTTCGCGTTGTAGTTCGTCTCGACGACACCGCCATCGCCGTGACAGGTGATCCGCCAGTACTGATCGGCGGAGTAGCCGACGCCATCGGGCGCGAGATACGAAAGATCGCCGAGCACGCCGCCGCCGTTGTCGAGCTTCAGCATGACCTGGGCCGCGTCCTGGAAGCGGGGAAACTGCGGCAGCCGCGCATTCCATGCGCGGGCGGCGGTCGCCTCGACAATCGTGCGGCCGGTGAGCCATGGGATGGCGTCGATCGCGTGAATGCCGATGTCGTTGATCGTGCCGCCATGTTTTCCGTCTTCGAAATACCACGCCGGACGCGTGCGGAGCAGCAGCGGGTGCTGCGCGGTGAAGTTGACCGTGCGCACTTGACCGATCGCGCCGTCGCGGATGAGCCGGCGCATGGTGATGAACGGCCCGTGGTCGCGCAGGTCGAGCAGGCAGCCCAGGGCCAGCCGCTGTTTCGTTGCCAGCGCGCGGATTCCGTCGAGTTCCGCCGGACTCGTGCAGATCGGCTTGTCCGCGATGACGTGAAGGAACGCACTCAGCGCCTGAATGATGACCGCACCCCGCCGGCCGAAGTAGTCGCCAACGGCGACGGCGTCGAGGCTTGGCGTGTGGCTCAACACGTCCACGTAGTGGCCGTGCGCGACGCCCGACGCCTTTGCCGCGTCGGCGTCTTCATCCACCGCCGCGGCCACCTCGACGCGCGGGTGCTGCTGCGCGGACTTGTATAACCCCATCACGTGGCCGTGACGGAAACCCAGAAACGCCAGTCGCAACTTCGCCATCGGTGTCTCACCACTTCGCTTTCGCGCTCATGACCGACTTGAGCTCCGCCGCATTCGGGCGGGCGTCGATGTAGTCGGCCTCCCAGAAAAGGATCTGCTTCGCGCCGACCTTTCGCGCCAGTTGATAATCCCGCTCGAACTCGCCTGCGTTGTTTGGCACCCACGCGTACGTCCACACATCGACCTTCCCGCCCGCGCCGGCCGTCTCGTCGCGCAACGACTTGTACGCCATCTCCGCGTTCCCGCCGTCGCGATAGTAGCCCGCGGCGACGGCGGCGTTCATGAGACCTTCGTCGGCCCACGTTTTCACGTCGAGCAGAAGACCCTTGAGGCTGCCGGCGATCTTGTCGCCGGTGCCGCGGTAATGCCAGGGATGGCCAACCATGACGGAGATTGGCAGTTTTCCGGTCAGCTTTCGCGCGTCGCGCATGAAAATCGTTTGTGGTTCGGCGCGAACGCGCACCCAGCGGTCGTCATCGTTCGGCACCTCGGTCGCCGCTGCGTTGTACTTCGCCTTGAACGCGTCGAGGTTCGGCTGCTCGTAGCCGTTGTCGGCGACGCCGCTGGCGTCCGTCTGCGGGTTGTCGCGGATATCGCCGGTGCGAATCCAGTCGAGGAAGATGCCATCGATCGGGTACGCCATCAGCTCTTTCAGCAGCGCGAGCTTGTACTCGCGCACCTGAGGGAACGCGAAGCTGAGCTGCGAGTGATAGCTCGATCCGTCTCGACGGCGCCAGGTGAATTCGGGGTGCGCTTTTGAAAACTCACTCCGCCATCCCCACCCGTGATCATCTTCGTTGATACTCGCCCACGCGTGGATCTTCAGGCCAATCGAATGGCCGTACTCGCAGGCGGCGGCGAGCGTATCAAAATGCGCGTAATCCATCGCGGCCATCTGCTTCAGATACGTGGCGGACTGCTCCGGCGTCAGCCCGGGCAGAAGCTTTTTCACGGCGGCTTTGTCGGCATCGGTCTGCGGACTGAAGATGCTGCTTTGGTCGTGATGCAGGCCGCGCGCCAGCAGCTTACTCGCGTACGTCGCCCGGCCGGCGTCGAAGACGCGCCACATCACCTGCGACCAGCCGCACGCCTTGCACGCGTCGAGCATGTGCTTGACGCCGGGCATGCCCCACTCGATGCCGGGATGCAGCATCCAGTCCGAGTGGGTGAGCGGGGCGCAAAGCGTCAGCTTCTCGTCGCCTGCCGCGCTCGATTGCGCATTGGCCAGAAGCGGCGTCGCGAGCGCGCTGGCGGCGGCGGCGCGAATGAAGCTTCGTCGTGTAATCACGTTGTCGATGCTACACGCAAGTCGCACGAACGTTCTAGCGCCGCTGAAACTTTCGAAATGACGCGCCGCCGCTCGCGGAAATGGCCGATCTGTTGGATGGTGAGTTCATCAGGGAGGCGCGCATGTTCACGGCGGACTGGCTTGACGTGATCTTCGTCCATTTTCGCGTGGATGCGGCACGGCTGGCGCGGCGGGTGCCGCTGGAATTGGATCTGTACGATGGTGACGCCTACATGAGCCTCGTCGCGTTTACGCAATCGCGACTCCGGCCGACGATGGGCGGACGGCTGGGCGAGATGCTCGCGGCGCCGCTGGCGCATCATGAGTTTCTCAACGTCCGCACCTACGTGAGACACGACGACGATCGCGGCATCTTCTTCATCGCGGAGTGGATCCCGAATCGCGTCGCCGCGTACGTCGGGCCGCGGACGTATGGGCTGCCGTATCGGCTGGGGCGGTTGAAATATGACGGCATGTGTCGGCAGATCGAAGCCGGCGGAAACCGGTTGATGATTGCCGCACGTGGCATCGGCGGGGCGCCCATGCCACGGGATCACGACGATTTTCTCCTCGAGCGCTACACGGCGTTTACACATCGCAACGGCGTGCTTCGCCGATTCGATGTCGAACACGTACCGTGGCCGCACCAACGAGTCGAAGTGAATCTCGAAAACGCCGGATTGCTGCAACTCAGCGGCGACTGGTTTGCGGATGCGAAAATCGTCGCCGCCCACCATTCTCACGGCGTGCGCGACGTCAGAATCAGCGGGCCGCGCCGCGTGGCCGACGGCGAACTCTCGGCGATCAGCGACCAGTAGACCGCCGCCTGCATCACGCTCGTCGACGGCAGGATCGCGATGTCGTAACCGGTCATCGAGACGCACGCGTCCCCGCGGGGCGTGTGCGGGTCGATATACAAAACTTCCTGGCGGTTGTCGGCGCCGTCGCGGCGGGCGCTGGTGTAGATCAAGCGGCCGCGACGCATGGTCGCGTAGTCGATCGCGATCTGCGGCGGATCTTCGTAGCCGATGACGAGCGAAACCGGCGTCTGCGGCGCCTGGCGAAGCTGCAATTCGCCGGTCTTGCCGAAGATTTTCGGAGCGCGCGGATCGTCGAAATGCGCGGGGTAAATCGTCGACGCAACGTACAGCCCGCGCGAGGAGACCGATGCATCCCGCAGCCACCGTCCGCCAAATTCCAGCGTCGGCGGCGCTTTCCGGGTCATGCCCGCCAGCGACGCGGCGACGCAATCGAGATACGCGCCGCCGAGTTTTCCCGCCGGGATGCGGCCGACGCTCATGTCATCATGAAAGATTCGCCCGCGATATTGCTTGGCGCGCGAGATCGCACCGTCCTCGCCCAGGCTCTGGTTGAGGATCGGCAGGCAATCGAGCCGCGTGCACGCCGCGACGAACTCGCCGGTCCACGTCCAGGCGTTGATCAGGTTCGCAACGGTGTCGGTAGGGCAGATCTTCCCATCGCCCAGCGGCAGGCCCTCTTCGTCGCCGCTGTCGATGATCAGGTCCGGCTGGAAATACGGATCGCTCGAGAGCGTCGCCGATGCGAAGCCGATGACGTACGCGCCCTCCGCACGCCAGCGCGAAATACGGTGGCGGTCAGCGACGGTGAGCCGGCTCGGCACGGCGTACAGAATGATGTCGCCGCGGTTGATGATCTTCGGCACCGGCGCGATCAGCGCCAGCCCGCCCGCGCGATCGATCATCTCCGACATGAATTCCGTTTGCGTCCCGGCGACGAAGAGCCGTGCCCCGCGCGTCACGCGCGACGCCGCCAACTCCGCCGACGTCGTGATCAGCGGCATCTGCGTCCGCGCGCGTTCGACGGCGTCGCTCAGGCGGTTGAGGTACTGGACGGACGGGTAGTTCTCGAATGCGACCGGCGTCGCGGGTCGCGCTGGTACTTTCGCGGTGGATCGCGACGACGCCGTGCGCGTGAGCGTGACGACCGCGCGCCGGTCGTCTCCCCCGCGCTGCTGCTGCTGTGACCATGACGATGAGGGGGACGCGCAGCCGCCGGCGAACGAGCCCATGAAACCAACAGCGACCGAAGCCAAAACTACCCACGCCACGCCGTTAGCCCATTGCATGTATGCAATCTACATCACGCTCGTCTCGCGCGCGAGCGCTTGACCTCACCTTGCCCATGTTGCCAAATCATCCGTCATGAACGAATCAAAGGTGCTGGGTGCGGCGATTTTCGGTGCGGGATGGGTCGCGGGCGAACATGCGAAGGCGTACCAGGCGTGCTCGCGCACGCGGCTCGTCGCCGTCGGCAGCCGCAAGTTGGAATCGGCGCGAAAGTGTGCGGAATATGCGGGTGCGCGCGATGCTTACGTAACGACCGACTTCGACGCGCTCCTCGCCCGGCCGGACGTCGACCTCGTCTCAATCACCACGCCACCCGATACGCACCCGGACCTGGCCATCCGCGCCGCCCGCGCCGGCAAGCACATCTGTCTCGAGAAACCAATCGCGCTCGATTGGAAGAGCTGCCTCGACATCCAGAAGGCTGTGCGCGACGCAAAGGTGAAGAGCGTCGTCTGCTTTGTGCTGCACTGGAATCCTTCGCTGGTGAACACCCGCCGCCTGATCGATCAGGGCGCGATCGGCACGCCGTACTACATCGAGGTGGACTACTGGCACGGGATGAAGAAGTGGTATCCGCAGTACCCGTGGAGCGTGACGAAAAAGCAGGGCGGGTCATCGCTGCTGTCGGCGGGGTGTCATGCCATCGACGCGATGCGCTGGTTCGCGGGCGTCGACAACGACGTCGTCGAAGTCACCGCGATGAACGTGAAGCACACCGGCGACAACGCCGATTGGGAGTACGACCCGACGACGGTCGTCATGGTGCGCTTTGCAAACGGCGCGGTCGGCAAATGCGCATCGATCCTCGACTGCAAGATGCCGTACCAGTTCAATATCGATGTCGTCGGCTCCGCCGGGACGATCCGCGACAACCGGCTGTGGAGTGAGACGCTGCTGCCGGGGCAAACCGGCTGGAGCGTCACACCGACGATCCTGCCGGACAGCGGCGACGTCACGCATCATCCGTTCACCGGCCAGATCGAAGACCTCGCCGCGGCGATTCTGGATGGGAAGAAAATCCTGCCGGACATCGATGATTCGGTGAAAACGCACGAGCTGATCTTCGCCGCGGACCGCTCAGCGGAGACGGGGAAGGCGATCAAGCTCCCATTGGAAAGATGATGCCGCAGGCACGGGCGGCACGGACGACGTACCCGTAACACGGGCGTCTCGCCCGTGCCTGCGACGCGAAACTTCATTCGACCTTTGACATCAAATCACGGACGCGCTCCACGTCAACTGCGTTCGACGCGATGCCATCTTCCTTGAAATACGTGCCGACGATAAACCCGTCCGCGTGCGGCAGCAGCGACGGCAGCGTCTGCGGCGTGACGCCTGATCCCAGAAACACCGGCGCGCCCTTCGCCGCGGATTTGACGAGCTTCACCTTGTCCGGGTCCGTCGGCTTGCCGGTGCCCGCGCCGCTGACAATCAGCGCATCGGCCAACCCGCGATGAAGCGTGTCGTCGACTTCATCCGCGATCGGCCGCTCGGCCAGCGGCGCGGAATGCTTGACATCCACGTCCGCGAAAATCTTGATCTCCTCCGCCTTCAGCTCCGCGCGAAGGCGGAGCAGGTCGTGCGCGATGCCCTGCAGAACGCCCTGGTCCGCGACGCGCGCACCACACAACACATTCACGCGGATGTAGTTCGCTCCGACTGCATGCGCGACCGCCAGCGCGGATAAGCCGTCATTGCGGAGGACGTTGATGCCCAGCGGCAAATTCGGAACAGTCCGCCTGACTTCCCCCGCGATCGACGTCAGGTGCGCCACGACATGCGCCGGCACCCGCCCGGGGAAGAAGGGCGTGTCGCCAAAATTCTCGATCATGAGCCCATTCACGCCGCCATCAGCCAGCAACCGCGCATCGCGCAGCACCGCCTCCCGAACCCCAGAAAGTGACCCGCCATACAAAGGCGACCCCGGCAACGCCGCCAGGTGGAGCATGCCGATCACCGGTTTTCGCACGTTTTGCCAAGCTGGAAGCATGGGGGATTAATTTAGCCACCGATGGGGCACGGATGAACACCGATGACGAGGCGAAATGCAGCGCCGAATCGCCTTCGATCGGTGGCCATCGGTGTCCCATCGGTGGCTGAACCCTTCTTCTTGCTCCACCCCACGCCGTTCGCTACATTCTTTGGCCCTGCCTTTCCCGCGCCGAATGGGGTGCGGGGACCGGCGTTTCCCGTTTTGAACTGGAGTCGATACCCGTGTCTTCCCAATTCCGTCGCAGCACGCACCTGTTCACCAGCGAATCGGTTTCGATGGGCCATCCCGATAAGGTGGCCGACCAGATTTCCGACGCGATCCTAGATGCGATCCTCGCCAAGGACCCCAAGGCCCGCGTCGCCTGCGAGACGCTGGTCACCACCGGCCAGTGCATCGTCGCCGGCGAGATCACGACCGATGCGTACGTCGACGTCATCGACATCGCCCGCGACACGATCAAGGAGATCGGCTACGTCCACTCCGACATCGGCTTCGACTACTCGTGCGGCGTGCTGAACGCGCTGCACCGCCAGTCCCCCGACATCGCGCGCGGCGTCGATCACGCCGAAGGCAAGGCCAGCGAAGAGGAAATGGGCGCCGGCGACCAGGGCCTGATGTTCGGCTATGCGACGAACGAGACCGATGTCCTCATGCCCCTGCCGATCCACCTCGCCCACCGCATCGTGGAAAAACTCGCCGAGCTGCGGCAGAACAAGACGCTTCCGTGGCTGCGGCCGGACGGCAAGTCGCAGGTCACCGTCGAGTACAAGGACGAGAAGCCGGTCCGCGTTCACACCGTCGTTGTCTCCACGCAGCATGATGAGAGCGTGCTGAAGAACGACGTCTTCTCCGATGAGGCGAAGAAGCAGATCATCGAGAAGGTGATCAAGCCGGTCATACCGCAGAACTACTGGAACAACGAGATCATCTTCCACATCAACCCGACCGGCCGATTCGTCGTCGGCGGTCCGCACGGCGACACCGGCTTGACCGGCCGCAAGATCATCGTCGACAGCTACGGCGGTCGCGGCGCGCACGGCGGCGGGGCGTTCTCCGGCAAGGACCCGTCCAAAGTCGATCGCAGCGCCTGCTACATGGCCCGCTACATCGCCAAGAACATCGTCGCCGCCGGCATCGCCGACGCCGCCGAGGTGCAGCTCGCCTACGCGATCGGGGTCGCGCAGCCGGTGAGCGTCACGGTCAGCACCGAGGGCACGTCGCTGATCCCGGAAGACAAGATCGCCGAACTCGTGCGAAAGCATTTCCCGCTCACGCCGCGCGGCATCATCAAGCACCTGGATCTTCAGCGTCCGATCTACAAGACGACCGCCAGCCACGGCCACTTCGGCCGCGAACCGGGCAAGGACGGCAGTTTTTCGTGGGAAAAGACTGACAAAGCCGAAGCGCTGGCGAAGGACGCGGGCGTGAAGGTGCGCAAGGCGGGATAATGGTTCGTTGCGTGGCTTGGGCGTCCCGCCCGAGCTTTGTGGCGGCCAGCCGCTTCGCGGAATTGCGCGGGCGAGACTCCCAAGCCACGTAAAGTCGTGAAGGTTCGAGCATGACGTTGCCGTTGCGAGTTGTGGCTGGTGTGATGGTCGCTGTCGTCGCAATGACAACCGCGCTTGCCAGCGCGGCCGCTCCGTCGACGACTTCCGCCGCTGTACTCGACCAATCCACGCCTAAGGCTCTGCTGCGGAGCTTCTTCGCCTCGCGTGGGGAAGTGGACGAGGCGACGCTCCGCTCGCTGCTGCACGCGGCCACGCCGGTGGAGCAGAAGATCCTCGATTCCGTTGTCCAGATTGAGCTGGCGAACTCGCGGCTGCGGACCGCCGAGCGCGCGCGCTTCGGCGCGGCGGCGACGAGCACCGCGCCGAGCGTCGCGTCGTCGCAGGGCGTCGATGTCGACACGCTGGAGGACATCGACGCGCTGACGGAAACGGTCGAAGGCGACCGCGCGACCGTCAGCTCGCCGATGAACGCGAAGATCACCATGCAGCTCGTTCGCGTCGACGGGAAGTGGAAGCTCCCGGTCGCCGCCCAGGCCGGGCAAGTCGATCCGACCATCGCGGAGACGCTCGGCGTCGCGACGCGCGCGCAGGTCGAGATCATCGACGCCGTCACCGCCGACGTACGGGCGGGCAAGTTCGCGAGCGAAGACCAGGTCCAGCAGGAGCTCGCCCGGCGCTTCGCCGAACGCCTCGCCTCCGCCACTCGCCCGGCGCCCAGCCCGCAGTCGGCGACGCAGCCGGCGGGAACGTGATGTCCACGACCCGCGCGCCATTGCGAAGGAATGTCTGGCGTGCGTCATCAACCGGTTATAGGCTAATCGCACGTCTTTTCACGGAGGCGTATGGGGTCATCGCGCAAGCTGCTCGGCACCGTAGCAATTGTTATTGGCCTGGGTCTGTTCAGCGCGGTTGCCGCCGATGCAGGGATCATCTGGAATTCGTCCAACCGTTTCGTGATGTTTGGCGTGGAACTGAATCCCACGCCAAGCGGCGCGCGGTCAGGGCTCTTCATTGTCTCGGCGCCGCTTGTGGGCGACGGCAACACCTTCGCGCCGTTCAGCGCGGCGTTGGGCGGAACCTACCCCGCTATGGGCGCATGGCAAACGTCTGCGATTGGTCCGTTCAGCATCGACGTCACCGGCTACGCGTCGCGGCTCCTGACCGATTTTTCCGACGGGAATTACAACCATCTCGGCGTCGGTGAATCTCGTTGCACCATCGCATTTACCGTGGACGAGCCCACGCCATTCACGCTGACGGTCAATCCGACCAGCGCACCGGCTTACCCGGTCACGCTGAAAGCTGCCGGCCAGCCGGCGGCGAGCTACCTACCAACGGGCGGCAACACTGCTGTCTACACGGGCACGCTGGCTCCGGGGACGTGGACCTTCAACGCGTCACCGGGAGGCTTGGGCGCACCATATGGTGTCGACGCACACCTCGTACTTCCCGAGCCGGCATCGACGGTGACGCTCGCGGTGGCCGTGGGCGCGCTGGTCACGCGCCGGCGTCGAAACTTCACACTTTGATCGATGCGGGCGCACCGGAGCTTCGCTCCGGTTACGTATTGATCCCGAACACCTTGATCGCCACGCTCGCCAGACCGAGCGTCGCGAAGAAGCCGCAGCAGTCGGTTACCGTCGTCGCGAAGATCGTCGCCGATTGCGCCGGGTCGAATCCCATCCACTTCATCACGAACGGCACCGCGACGCCGGTGATGCACGCCATCACGTGGTTGATGATCAGCGCGACCATGACGATCAGGCCCAGAATCACGCCGTGGTTTGACCAGTTGAAGCACATGGCGATCAGCCCGGTCGTGATGCCAATCGTGACGCCGCTGAGCAGGCCGACGATGAACTCGCGGTAGAGGATGCGCTTCAGAAGCGAGCGATCGACTTCGCCCAGCGCGATGCCGCGGATCGCGACCGCCATCGCCTGCGCCGAAGCGTTCCCGCCCATGCCGGAGACGATCGTCTGGTACGCGGCGAGGATCGCGAGCTGCTTGATCGTGTCCTGGAAGATGGCGATGACCGCGGCGGCCATAAACGCGGTCGCGAGGTTCACTTCCAGCCACCAGATCCGCTTGCGGAAGGAAAAATGCCACGGGCTGGTCAGGCGCTCTTCCGCGCCCGCGCCGGCCATCTTCTGCACGTCTTCGGTCGCTTCTTCCTGGATGACGTCGACGACGTCGTCGACCGTGATCAAACCGAGCAGGCGGCTCTGCTTATCGGTGACCGGGACGGCCATGTACTTGTACTTGCGGATCAGCCGCGCGACTTCTTCCTGGTCCATCGTCGCGGGGACGGCGACGACGTTGCGCCGCATGATGTCGGCGATTCGCCGCTCCGGCCGCGCCAGGATCAGGTCGCGCATCGACAGCACCCCGACCAGCCGCCGCGCGCGATCAACGACGTAGACGTAAAACATCTGCTCGAGCGTTTCGTTCAGCCGCCGAAGCTCATCGATCGCCTGCTGCGCCGTCAGATCCTGCGGCAGGGCGGTGATGTCGGTGGTCATGATGCCGCCGGCGGAGTCCGGCGCGAACTCGCGCAGGCTGCGGACGTCCGCCGCCTCCTTCGCGCCCATCTCATCCAGCAGCGCCTCGCGGTGCGGCTGATCGAAGTGCCCGAGGACGTCGACCGCATCGTCCGGGTCCATCTCCGTCAGGACCATCGCCGCTTCCGGCGGCTCCATCGCGCCGATGACGGCGGCGGCGTCCTGCGCATCCATCTGCGCGAGCACGTTGGCGGAGGTCGATGGATCCAAAAACTCCGCCACCTGCGCCGCCTCGCGCGGATCGAGATTAGCCAGGATCTCCGCGCCGTCGGCGGGGGGGATTTCCTCGATGGTATGAGCGAGGTAACTCGGCGCGCGCTTGACCGGCGGCGCTTCGGGAGACGGTTGAACGACCGGCCCCGGATCCGTTGACGTCGGCGGCGCAACCGCGACCCCTTCCGGTGGCCCCGGCACGATCCGCACGCTCTCGTCGCGATCTTCGCTCATGGGATCGGGTTCCGGGGTTCGGGTCTCGGGGTTCGGGGTTCGGGTCCAGGGTCTAGCGTCTCGGGCTCGGGTCTCCGGATCGAACGTGGCTCGGTATTGTCTTCACCCGATACCCGAACCCCGAAACCCGATACCCGCTCTCCCCCGAATGTACAGGCGATGTGAAAGATCAGTCTAGTGCGGCGTACCAGAAGAGGGTGACGGCTTCCTTCACCACGTCGTGATTCGACCGCCGCCGCGTGTCCACGCCGCTCAACTGAAACCCGCACTTGGCCAGCAGCGCGCCCGCAGGCAGGTTGTTGCTCAACGTCTCGGCCGCGACCGCGCGAAGTTCCTGCTCGCGAGCCTGCTGGACCAGCGCGTAGACGAGCGCGGTGCCCATGCCCTGGCGGCGGTAGTCGTAGTCGACGCGCAGGTCGACGATGCGGATCGTCCCGGCCGCCGGGTCCGGGCGAGCGAGCAGCATCGCGACGGGATCGCCCTCATGCTCGATCATCATCGCCGAGCCTTCCTCGGCGCCGCTGACGACCGACTTCAACGTGAACGTCGCGTCATCATCGAGGCGATTCGATTCGATCAGCTTCTGCCGCGCCGGCCGCTCCTCCAGCCGCCAGGCGTAGGTGACGCCTTCTTCGCCGGCGATGTCGGCGAAGTCGACGTGAAGGTAGCGCGTCGATTCGACGGTGCCGTCGATCTCCTGCAGCCCCGCGAGATCTTTTAACGTGACCGGACGAATCTCCATGGGCGGCCGCGCGACACGATACCACACCGCCGCAGCGCCGCGGTAGAATCCGCCCCCATGGATGTGCCGCCGACGCCGACGACGCCGCCTGACTTCAATCCGATGCGATACCCGCTCGCGATGTCCGAGCTGCGCTACATCAGCGGCGAATCCGCGTGGAGCGGACACATCCCATTCGCATTGGCGCTGATCGAGATGGCCCGCCCGCGCACGTTCGTTGAGCTCGGCACGCACTGGGGGGATTCCTATCTCGCCTTCTGCCAGGCGGTGGCACAACTCGGCGTGGGGACGAAGTGCGCGGCGGTCGACACCTGGCTCGGCGACGCCCACACCCGCCCGTACAGCGAGGGCGTGTTCCAGCGCGTCCGCGGATTTCACGATCCAAATTACGGCGCGTTCTCAAAACTAATGCGCATGACCTTCGACGAGGCGGCGAACCAGTTTCAAGACAGCAGCATCGACCTCCTGCACATAGACGGACTGCACACCTACGAAGCCGTGCGGCACGACTTCGAAACGTGGCTGCCCAAGCTCAGCGAGCGGGGCATCGTGCTGTTCCACGACACGGCGGCGAAGTATCCCGGCTTTGGCGTGTGGCAGCTCTGGGCGGAGTTGGAAAACAAGTATCCGAGCTTCCAATTCCTGCATGAAAGCGGGCTCGGCATCCTCGCCGTCGGGAAGGAGCCGCCGCCCGCCGTCACGGAATTCCTGGACGTCGCGCGGCGGAACGAAGAGCAGGTCCGCGGCTACTTCACCGCGCTCGGCGGACGATGGATGATGCTCTCGATCCTGATGCGCACCGCCGCTCCGCTTCGCGCAGCCCGCAAGATCGTCAACGATTGGCGGGGCCGCACGGGACGGCCCGTCAAACAGGTCAACGATCATCCCCAGCATCTCGCCAACTCGACCTACACGGACATCCAGGAGCTCCTGGGGCAATTTCAACCGAAGTAAGCGGCCGACGCCGCCACCCGAGCCGCCGCGACCCGACGCGCCGCTTGCCAGCCGCGCTACACGGATCGCCCGCGCCGCGTTATCTTCATCCGCCGCAAAGGAGTTTCATTCATGCCCTCCATCGATATGCCGCTGGAGAAGCTGCGGGAGTACCAGCCGCCGCTGTATCGCGAGAATGATTTCGACGATTACTGGCGGACGACGATCGGCGAGGCGACGAAGCAGCCGCTCAACGCCGAGCTCTTTCCCTACGACCTGCCCGCGCGCGGGTTGCAGTGCTACGCCGTGCGCTTCGATGGATTCCAGGGCGGTCGCATCGCCGGGTGGTATTTGCGTCCCGACTCCGCCGGAAAAATGCCCGGGGTCTGCTACTACCACGGCTACAGCGGCCGCGCGTCGCGCCCGCTCGATCTGGTCGCGCTGGCGTCGCAAGGCATCGGCGTGCTGAGCATGGACTGCCGCGGCCAGAACGGCCAATCGCAGGACGCCGCGGTCTATCCCGAGGGCTACGCCCCCGGCTGGATGACGCAGGGCATTCGTGACCCGAAGAAATACTATTACCGCTACGTCTACGCCGATGCCGTCCGCGCCCTCGAGTTGCTCGCGCGGCGCGAGGAAGTCGACCCCAAGCGACTCGCCATCGCCGGCATCAGCCAGGGCGGCGGCCTGACGCTCGCCGTCGCCGCCTTGTCCGAGCGTCCAATGCTGGCGCTGCCGGACATCCCGTTCCTCTGCGACTACCGCCGTTCCGTCAGCATCACCCCGGCCGGGCCGTACACGGAGATCCCGGTTTTTCTCAAATCCTTCCCGGATCTTCACGAGCAAACGTTCCGCACGCTCAGCTACGTCGACAATCTAAACCTCGCCCCGATGATCAAGTGCCGCACGGTGATCTCGAACTGCCTCTGGGACGACATCTGCCCGCCGAGCTCAATCTTCGGCGTCTACAATCACTTGACGTGCGAAAAGCAGATCGAGGTTTATCCGTTCCACAAGCACGAAGTGCCGTACGAGCATCATGAACTGAAATTCCGCCTGCTCGTCGATACGCTGCTGGCAAGCGCGCCCGCGAAAGCCGGCGCCTAGGATGAAACCGCAGATGAACGCAGATCCACGCAGATAGGGCATTTTTGCTTTATCCGCGTTCATCTGCGGTTCCACCTCATTTGAAGGAGAAAACATGTCATTCACGCTTCAACTCGGCCAATCCGCCCCGGACTTCAATCTTCCCGGCACGGACGGCAAGAACTATTCCCTCGCGAGTTTCAAGGACGCCAAGCTCCTCATCGTCTTCTTCTCCTGCAACCACTGCCCCTATGTCGTCGGCAGCGAAGAGCGCATGATCAATTTCGCCAGAGAATACGCCCCCCGCGGCGTCCGCATGATCGCGATCAACTCCAACGAAACTGAAGGTCATCCCACCGATTCCTTTGAGCACATGCAGCAGCGCGCCAAGGAGAAGAACTACCCCTTCACCTACGTCCGCGATGACACGCAGGACGTTGCCCTCGCCTACGGCGCCCTCCGCACGCCGCACTATTACGTCTTCGACCAGGACCGAAAGCTCCGCTATACCGGCCGCATGGACGACAACCCGCGCAACCCCGGCAAAGAAACCACCCACGAACTCCGCGACGCCGTCGACGCCCTCCTGGCCGGCAAAAAGCCGCCGGTCGAACTGACCAATCCGATCGGCTGCAACGTCAAGTGGAAGGGCAAGGAGCGCCACTGGATGCCGGAGGATGCGTGCGACCTGGTGTGAACGCCTGCGCCGTCTCCCATCGCTGATATGCATGCAGCAGTCCCGTTGCCGCGGGGGAATCCACGCGGATTCGCCTTGACGCCCCGCGCACTGATTTGATACCGAAGCGGGGACGCCGGACGAAGGCTTTCGACAGTCCGGGCCGCATACACGGTCGTACCGCGCCGCCCGCGAATGGCCGTGGCCGTGTCACTAAATGTCACACTTTGTCACACTTGCGCAGCAGATTCTAGAACATGGGGAGACCGCGAACCCACCGCAGTGAGAGAGGTTTTTTGATGCGAAAGCTCGTGCTCTTGTTAGCTGCGGTCGCACTCGCGCCCGCGTGGTCATTCGCCGCGCCCGCGCCCGCGCCCGCGCCCGCCGAGCGCCCCAATGTCGTGCTGATCATCAGCGACGACCAGATGTGGAGCGATTTTTCGTTCATGGGCCACGAGGTCATCAAGACGCCCAACCTCGACAAGCTCGCCGCGGAGAGCGCGATGTTTCCGAACGGGTATGTGCCGACGTCGCTCTGCCGCGCGAGCCTCGCGTCGCTGTTGACCGGGATGTACGGCACACAGCATAAAATCTGCTGTAACGATTTTCCGACGGAGAAGGAGCGCTCGGCGACGTATCCGTTCATCAAGAATGCGCCGACCGTGCCGCGGCTGCTCGCGGAGGCGGGGTACGCCAGCTTGCAGACGGGGAAATTCTGGGAAGGGCATTATTCCAACGCCGGCTTCACCGACGGCATGAGCCTGGGCGGGCGGCATGGGGATGAGGGGCTGGTCATCGGGCGGCAGACGATGCAGCCGGTGTTTGACTTCATCGACAAGAACGCGGCGGAGAAAAAACCATTCTTCGTCTGGTACGCGCCGATGATGCCGCACACGCCGCACAATCCACCGAAGCGAATTCTCGAGAAGTATGCCGGCAAATCGCCGTCGCCGGCGATCGATGCGTATTACGCGATGTGCGAGTGGATGGATGAGACGGTCGGGAAGCTCATCGCGCATCTCGACGAAAAGAAGTTGCGCGAGAACACGCTGATCCTCTTTGTCATCGACAACGGCTGGATCCAGGACCCGCGCGACAAGAACAAGTTCGACGTCCGCAGCAAGCGCAGCCCGTACGACGCCGGATTGCGCACGCCGATCCTGATCAACTGGACCGGCAAGGTGAAAGCGGGGCGGCACGAAGACTTGGTGACGAGCCTGGATTTGCCGTCGACGATACTCTCCGCGTGTGGCGTCGCGCCGGCGAAGACGATGCAGGGAAAGAGTTTGCTCGATGTCGCGACAGGAAAGGAAAAGTCGATCGGGCGCGACGCCGTCTATGGCGAGATCTTCACCCACGACGCCGCCGCGCTGGATAAGCCGGAGCTCAGCATGACACATCGCTGGATCCGCCAGGGCGACTGGAAACTCATTCTTCCGCAGCCCGGCATCGCCGGCGGGCCGCAGTTGTTCAACGTGAAGGATGATCCGATGGAGAAGAACGACCTCGCCGCGCAGCGCGTAGAGGACGTGCAACGGCTTCGCGCTGCGATCGAAAAGTGGTGGGGCACGATGCATCCGCCGACGTGACGTCGTAGTCGTGAAACGACAACGCCCACCGGCGGGTGGCCGATGAGCGTGTCGTTGGGTGCCAAACTTAAAGGAGGGTTGGAGCCGGAACCTTCACTTTCCATTTCGCGCATGAAGCGCGAGGCCGGGTCGCCAGTTACATCCCCGAGCCGGAGCGTGACCCGCTTCGCGATCCACCGCGGCTTCCGCCGCCGCCGCCGCCCGAGCGACTGCCGCCCGATCGGCTGCCACCACCGCCGCCGGATCGTGCGCGGGTGCTGCTGCCGCCGCCCGAGCGTGCGCGGGTGCTGCTGCCGCCTTTGCTGCGGCTGCCACCCCCGCCGCTCGAACGCGAACGGCTTCCGCCGCTGCTGCCGCCGCCGCTCGATTTACTTCGACTCTTGCCGCCGCTTCGCCCCTTGGTCGATCCACCGCGTTTCGCAGCCATGACGCAATCTCCTTCTCCGCGACGTTGCCGGCGGGTCGAGTTCCGGGCAGGGAACATCCCTTGCGGTGCCGGTCATCCTGCCGCACGTGCGGGTGAGTTGTTCCAGCGCTGCAATGGACGCGCCCTGTGTCGGCGAGCCGCGCGCGCTTCCGCGAATCCTTGCCGCCATGCGCGGGAAATGGCGCGCGCGCGGATGCCGCTGCGAAGCGTAAACGCAGATCGGGCGAAGATGGCTTCATCGCGGGTTCCCGCCGTCGACCGGGGTGAGCCATGTCAAGTGTGCATGTCAGGCGTCGGCCGAGGGCGGGGAAGGATGAGCGTTGCGCAGACGCCGTGAGGGCGGCCAGCCGAGCGGTCTGTGGCACAGCGATTGCAGTAACCATCTCCATCGGGCCCACGTGTGGCCCGTCAACTAAAAGGAGACTCGTTATGCAACAGCCACTCGCTTACATGCGTCGTAAAGCCGCCGCCGGCTGGGCGTTCCTCGTCTGGCTCTTCGGTGGTGGGCTCGGCCTGGCCATCGTCGTCTTCATCGTGCTGAAGATGCTCGGCCACTAGTCGCGCGGCTGCGCGCGACAACTCGCGAAGTTTTCGTACACGGAACATGAAGAGCGACGCGCCGTACGCGCGTCCTCTTCATGTTTCATCTTTTCCAGTTTCGCCCGCCTCCGGTTATCCTCTTCGACGCCATGACCAAGGCGTCGCAGTAGCATGTTCCGCTTCGGCAAAAGCGGCCACTCGTCCGACGAAACCGGCCCCCGCGTCAGCACGAAACTCTGCACTGAAAAATTCAACGGCAAGTACCCGCACGTCGGCCTGTACGACTGCCGCGACCGCAAAATCTGGGTCGCCAAAGCGCTCAGCGGTCAGGCGATCCGAACCGCGCACGCGCGGCTGATCACCGGCGCGGACAACGCGACGTCGACGGTCTGGAAAGACCGCTTCATCTGCTTCTGGTTCTACACGCCGCGCACCGGCGAGGGATTTATTCACAATTACCCGATCGACTGGGAGGAAGCGCACCTGCTCGTGCGCGTCGACCCGCAATGGGATTACGACCGGCAGCGCATGATCCCGCTCGAGTTGGAAGATCAATGCGCCGCCAACCTCGAGCGCCAGCACAAGCACGGCGAGCGGGTCTTCAACTTCTTCATCGACAGCAAGCTCAAATACCCGTTCAGCCTGCATTTCGTCGGGCAATCCGCGACGGATTCGATGTTCTACGCCAGGCGCTGGTCGCCGCCGGCCTGAATCGCCGCGAAGAAGCCGGCGAGCTTGGATTCATCGAGGGCGCCGTTCGTGCGCAGCCCGGAGCAGACATCGAGGCCGAAGGGCCGCACTCGGCGGATCGCTTCGGCGACGTTTTCCGGCTTCAAGCCGCCCGCGAGATAGACCGGCCGTGGAACCGATCGCACGATTCGCGCGCTGAGCGCCCAATCGTGCACCCGACCCGTCCCGCCGAGCTCTTTGACGGCGAGCGATTGGTTGCCGGAATCGAGCAGGATCGCACCGACGTGCGGGGCAACGCGGAGCGCTTCCTCGACCGACTCCGCACCCGTCACGTGAATCACTTGAACGAGCGCGACGCCCGGCATCGCGTCGCGCAGCTTCGCGTAGTCGGTGTGGCGGATGCGATCGCAGAGCTGGATCGTGTTCACACGGGTGCGGCGCTGCTGAGCGATGATGGCGTCGGGATCGTCGAGACAAGTCAGGAGGAACGTCGCAACGCCGGGCGGAGCTTTCGGCGCGATCTCCGCGATCGTTTCTTCCGGAATCGGCCCGGGACCGCTCGGCATCGCGGAGACCAGGCCGATCGCGTTGGCGCCGTAGCGGATCGCGAGCTGCGCCTCTTCAACGCTGGCGATGCAGCAGATTTTGACGCGGGGGCGGCTCATCGTGCATCCGGTGTCGCGGTCATGAGTTTGATGGTCATGCCGCCGTACTCCCGGCGATCAGATTCGCGCAGCGGCGAAAGATCCAGGTCATCTTTGGCGTCGTGACGGAAGATGACAACGCCTTCTGGCGCCAGATGCGCCGCCAGCCGCGCCGCCAGCTTGCGCATCTCGTCCGGCCGCTCGGTAACGAAGCGGTAGGGCGGGTCGAGGAAGATGATGTCGACTTTGTCCGCCCGCGCCGGCGTCGGGGCGGATTCGAACCACTTGAACAGGTCGCGATCGATGACGGTGCTCCGCGACTGTACGCCCAGCGTCGCAATGTTCTTCCGCAAGAGCGTCGCCGCCGATCGATCCGCTTCGAAGAACGTCGCGTGCGCCGCGCCACGACTAACCGACTCGAGCCCCATGCTGCCAGTCCCCGCGAAGCAGTCGTACACGCGCGCACTGTCCATCCACGGCGTAAGAATGTCGAACAGCGACTGCTTCACCCGATCCGTGATCGGCCGCGTGGTGTCGCTCGCCGGCGGCAAGATCCTTCGGCTGCGGAATTCTCCGGCGATGATGCGCATGCGTTGCGTCCCCCCGCGAGACCGGCGGCAATTGGCGATTGAAAATTGGCAATTGTCAATCAACAATTGTTTACTGCACTTCGATGGCCGACCGCACCGTTCATTATGAAGCAGCGTTCGAGGCGTTTCTTCGCCACAAGGGCATTCCCTACGTCGCCGTCGATGAGGCAAAACGCGCCCTCTTCGCCAATGCGAAATTGAAAAGCTTCGATTTCGTCGTCTACGTCAAGGACGGTCCGAATCTGCTGATCGACGTCAAGGGTCGCCAGCATCGCGATCACACCGGCCGCAAGACCTTCGAGTGTTGGACAACGGAGCGTGACGTCGAGGACCTCATGCAGTGGGAGCAGGTGTTCGGCGAGGGGTTCAGGGCGGTGCTGACGTTCATTTACTGGATCGACCCACCGCTCACGCCCGAGCCCGGCATGTTCGAGCATCGCGACCGCTGGTACCGGCTGTACGGGATCGACCTGGCGGAATACCGCAACGCCATGCGGCGGCGGTCGGTCAAGTGGGAGACCGTCGCATTGCCGGCGGAAGATTTCCGCTCGCTGGCGCGGCCGCTGGAGAGTTGGTTGTCATCTGAAGCCATCCTCCCTACACGAACCAGCGGCCAGGGGTTATGATGCGCGGCATGACTTTTACGCGTACGAAACGACGCTGGCTCAATTTCGCATGCCGATGGGTGGCGATCCTCGCGTTGGCGATGGCGCCCGCGACGGCGATGGCGCAGAAGGCGTCGGACGAACACGAGGTTTACGACGCCCGCGTCGAAGGCTACGCCGGCAATAAGACGTTGAACGGCGGCGGGGTGGCGCTGACGTGGATCGCCTTCATCTTCCTCGCCATCGTCGCCTGCGCCGGGCTCTTCAAAGACGCCAAGCGAACGCACCTGGATTGACCCCGACCTCGCGGCCGCCCCCGGAACAATCCTCTGGCGGCTGCAATTGTCTACTCGAACGGAACCTACCCCTTCGACGGAGGCCTCGCGATGAAAAAGCGGATCTTGTGGGCCCTGGCGGCCGTGAATGTGCTGCTGGTGATGACGCTCGCCGGGCGGTTGTCATCGGATAACACGGCGTTGGCGCAGGGCGTGAAGCGGCCGGCGGATTACATCATGATTCCGGGCGAAGTGGGCGGCGGCGCCAGCGCGGTCGTCTACATGATCGACACGAGCAACGGGCTGCTGGGCGCGATGACCTACGACGATCCGCAGAAGCAATTGAACACGATGGCGCCGATCGACCTGGCACGCGTGTTCGACAATGGCGCACCCGGCGCGCCGCGGGCGCCTGGCGTGGCGCCCGGAACCCGCGCACCGGGCCGCTAACGGCGCTCGGTTCCCGATGAATCGCCGTTGATCATTTGCTCACACGCAGAGAAGACAACATGAAACGCCAGAACCTCGCAATCGTCATCCTTTCCATCACGGCGGCCCTGCTGCTGGCGGCGCACGTGCTGGTGCAGCCGGCCAACGCGGAGGCGGTCATCAAGGAGCGCGACTACCAAGTCGTCACCGCCAAGATCGCCACCGGCGGCGATGCCGTTTACATCATGGACATGCGCACCGGACAGGTCGCGGTCTTCACCTACGACCCGGCATCGCGCGGCGTGCGCGCCCGCACGGTCCGCAACGTCGCGGACGCCTTTACGGTGGGGCGGTAGCCGGACGGCACTCGGGCATTTTGTTCATCGCGCGCCCCAGGAGGAGGAACGTTTTGCAACCTCGCATCGCACGCCTGGCCGAGCATGTACTCGGCGGCGGTCGGCTCGACCGCACGGACGCGGAGTACCTCGCCACGATCGGCGGAGACGACGTCTACGACCTGTTTTACTGGGCCAACAAGATCCGCATCCAGTACATGGGTCGCGACGTGAAGTTCTGCGCCATCGTCGCGGCCAAAGTCGGCGGGTGCAGCGAGGATTGCAAGTTCTGTGCTCAATCCGCGCATCACGACGGCCCGGCGAAGGAGCAGTCGCAGCTCACGGATGACCAGGTGCTGCAGAGCGCGTGGCATGCGGGGGAAGTCGGGGCGGATTCGTTCGGCATCGTCAATTCCGGTCGCGGGCCGACGCGGCGCGAGCTCGAGGATTGGCTCAAGCCGATCATGATGAAGATCGCCAAAGAGGGGAAGACCCGCGCCTGCGCGACACTTGGCGCGCTGACGCCGGAGACCGCGAAGTTCTTGTACGACTGCGGCATCCGTCGCATCAACCACAACATCGAGACCTCCGAGCGGCACTATCCGAACATCGTGACGACGCACCCCTTCGCGGAGCGCGTCAACACGCTGCGCATTGCCAAGGAGGCCGGGCTGTCGCTGTGCAGCGGCGGGATTTTCGGCATGGGAGAGGAATGGCGCGACCGGCTGGACATGATGTTCACGCTGCGCGAGATCGGCGTCGACGTCATGCCGATCAATTTCCTCAACGCCATCCACGGTACGCCGCTGGCGGGCATGGAGAAGCTCGCGCCGATGGAGTGTTTGAAGATCGTCGCGATCGCACGCTTCGTGCTGCCGGACGCCGAGCTGAAAGTCGCGGGCGGGCGGGAAGTTTGTTTGCGCGATTTGCAGAGCTGGATCTTCTTCGCCGGCGCCGACAGCACGATGATCGGGAATTACCTGACGACCTACGGCCGCAAGCCGGAGCAGGATCACCAGATGGTGATGGACCTCGGCCTGATGTGGCGGACGTACGATGGCGGCGGGGTGGAGGCGGCGAACGATGATCCGAAGATCAGCCGCGTGAGCTACACCGGGAAACACCGCATTCCGATCCTGTACGAGCGCGAAGTCACCGCCGCGGTCACCGCCGCCGCCGCGGGGCCCGCGTCATCTCTTCCGTCCTAATGTTGTTGTCATGACCGCATCGCTCCAGTTCTTCCAGCGCGCTAAGGACATGGCTGCGGAAGGGCACCTCGATTACGCGATCGATCTTTACCTCGACGGTCTGCGCGACGATCCCGGCAACATCGAAGCGCACCAGGCGCTGCGCGAGGTTGCACTACTGCGCAAAGCGCGGGGCGGCGGGGATCTGAGCACGATTATGAAGATGAAGCTGCGTCGGCCGGGCGCGCATGCAGTGGAGGACATGCTCAACATCGAAAAGCTTCTCGCATACGACCCGAACAATCGTGACTGGATCGCAGCGGCGATCCGTCATGCGGACGCGGCCGGTCTGGCGGCGACCAAACAGTGGTTCTTCGACGTGCTGGGAAGCATCACATGAGCTCGCGCATCCCCGTCATCACCGGCATCGGCCAGGTCACGCCGCTGGGAAACAGCGCGACCGAGACGTGGGATGCGCTGCTGGCGAGGCGGTACATTCGCGACCACGCGCGAACGCTGCTGGACGGGACGTCGGCGGATCGCATTCATCGTCTCGCGGCGACGGCGGCGGACGAGGCGTTGCGCGACGCGCGCTGGCGCGAGCGGGAGGCGGACTCCGGTCGAACCGCGCTGGTCGTCGGCACGAGCAAAGGCGCGATCGAAACATGGATGACCGCCCCGCGACATATCCCCAATTCGACATATGTACCGGCGGGGGCGCAACGTCACACCTTGGGGCTCGCGGACGTCGCCGCGCGACTTCGGGCAGCTTTCCCCTTATTGGACGGACCGAGCATCACAACATCCGCCGCGTGCGCGAGTGGGCTTCATGCGCTGATCCGCGCGACGATGATGATCCAGGGCGGCGACGCCGATCGCGTGCTGGTCGTCGCGGCCGAGGCGTCGGTGCATCCGCTGTTCCTCGCGAGCTTCAGGCGGCTAGGCGTACTGCCGCCGGAAGGTCATGGGTGCCGGCCATTTGATGAAGAGCGCTGCGGCTTCCTCATGAGCGAAGCCGCCGCCGCCGTCTGCCTCGAGACCGTCGAATCCGCCCGCCCGCCGCAGCCTTACGCACGCATCGATCGCTTCGCCCTCGGCGGCGATGCCACCCACATGACCGGCGGCGATCCCACCGGCTCGACGCTGCGACATCTCCTAACGCGGGTCGTGGATAACCGTCCGGTTGAATTGATCCACGCGCACGGCACGGGAACGACGTTGAATGATCCGATTGAGCTGGCGGCGTTCGATGATCTCTGTACCACAAACTCCGCGCCGACACTCTATTCCCACAAGGGTGCGCTCGGGCACAGCCTGGGCGCCGCGGGACTCGTGTCGGTCGTGCTGAGCTGCATGATGCACGCGAAGAGCATGATCCCGCCGAACGTGCAGACGAAGAAACCGATCGCGACCAGGCGGGTTCGCATCTCAACAGACGCGACACCGCAAGCGACGCGGCGAAGCATTTGTGTGGCTGCCGGGTTTGGCGGTCCCACCGCGGCAATTTCGCTCGTTTCCGCCTGAATCAGCGGATTTGCGGTGGAAACAGCGCCCCACGTCGAACTTAACATAACACCGATTATGGGACGTAGGAGGGCGGGGAGATTTGCGATTTGCGATTGCCAATTTGCGATTGAAAGATCGGAAGGCGCCACGCATTCGCGGCCTTTCAATCGCAAATTGCAAATGGCAAATTGCAAATCACTTGGCTACCGGCTGCTGCTCCGATGCGACGAGTTGCTCCAGCCGCTCGTCGATCGCCTTGCACGCGTACATCGGATCGAACTGCGACAGGATCCCCGCTTGGTCGTCTTCGTAGCCGCTGGGGGTTTCGAGGTGCCAGACGTCCTGGATTCGGTGCGCGAGATCCATGCCGGAGCCGTCGTACAGCGTGTGGCCGTGGATGCGCTGCGGGATGAGCTCGTGATAGCAGCCGGTGGCGGGCGTCACGGGCCAGCAGCCGGCGGCCAGGGCGCGGACGGCCCGGTAGTCGCACGGGCACCCGTCCTTCACGCTGACGAAGATGCCGCACTTGAGCATCGCCTTCACGTGGCCGATCTCGTCGTTCTCCGGCAACGTCGTTCGCGGCTGGTCAGGAGACAATTCCTCGACCGGGCCGACCGTGATCAGCTCGAACTTCTCGCCGCGGCGATTGATGTGCTGCAAGGCAGCGTTGAGGACCTTTACATTGGCGTCGCGCGTGTCGACGAAGATCGACCGCGGGTTTCGCGGCGGCGGGCCGTGCGCAATCAGCTCGTTGATCACCGCGAAATCCACCGGCGGGGGCATGAGCTGGGATTTCGCGCTCAGCCCGGGCATCGGGTCGCGGCCGCTTAGCTCCGGGTGACGGGCCACCAGCGACGCCGCCCGGCCGAAGAAATCCCGCAGGTGGTACATCGAGTTGAACCAGATCTCGCTCGCCGCCGTCGCCGTGTTCAGGTTTGCCGTGTCGAGCGGGTTATCGGACACGACGCTCGGGTGGGGCAGTTGATTTGAGTGGAAATAAACGACCGACGGCTTCTTCGAAAGCTGCGGCATCAGCCGGTAGAGGTCGGCGAGGTTCAGCGCCTCGCTTGTGAAGAGCATGTCGACCCGCCCCACCCAATGTCGCGTCAGTTGTTCGGCGAACCAGTGCGCCGCGGCGGTGAGACGTCGTTCGATTCGGCGCGGCGGAAGTTTCAGCAGCGTCCAGCGATGACGGCTGTAATGGATCAGCGTCTCCAGCATGTGGCGTCTGCCGCCGCCGAAGAACGGCTCGAGCGCGAGGATGTCGAGCTGCTTGGTGCTCATGGTGGTTGGCCGACGTCGATGCGTTTGTCGCGAGGGCGATTGTCGGGATTTGTAGCGGGGATGGGAAGGGCGAGTGCTGGCTTTTCGCCTCCCGCCGCCGCCGGCGTGGGTGCGCTGGAGGGCGCGGTCGCCGCCGTCCTGGTCGTGGCCGACGTGATGTCAGCCAATTGCGTTTGGATCTGGCGCAGAAGCGGCTCGTTGCGGCGTCGTCGCGCGAGTTCCGCGGCATGACGAAACGCCTCGGCCGCCCGCGCCGGCTCGCCCGCGTCACGCAACGCCAGGCCGTACGCATAAAACGGCTGCGGCGCGTCCGGCTGGAGCCGCAACGTCGCCTCAAATTCCGGCAGCGCCTCTCGCGCACGTCCATGCTCCGCCAGGTCGACTGCATATTCGTAATGTGCTGCAAAATTATCCGGCGCCAGCCGAATCGCCTCGCGACCGTAGCGCAGCGCTTCGTCGATCCGCCCCGCCGCCGACAACACGCGAGCGGCGTTGAACCAGATGAACGGATCCCGCGGCGAGATCGCCAGGGCCTGGTGATAGAGTTCCAAGGCAGCGGCACGTTCGCCGCGTTCGCTGCGGACTTGCGCGAGGTTGACCAGCGCCACGGGGTTTTCCCTGGTGACGGACAGCGCGTGCGAAAAGAGGGTCTCGCTGTCACGCCAATACGAAAGCTGGACCCGCGTCCTGATCGACAGGATGAGCACCACGAGCGCCAAGACGGTAAAGCCAGCGTAGCGGCGGGCCGCGATGCCCGTGTCACCGTCGAGGCGCGCGTTTCGTAACATCGTCGCCATCCAAACGACCGCCACGAGTAATCCCATGTGCGGGATGTACATGTAGCGATCCGCCATTGTCTGCCGCCCGACCTGCACCAGGCCGATTACCGGGACGAGGGTGCCGAGGAACCAGAGCCAGCCGATCAGGACCGCCCGTTCCCGCCGCCACAGCGCCGCCGCGAGCGCGAGCCCGGCGATCAGCAGCATCACACCGATGGTTGCGCGTGCGACGTCCACGTGCGCGTTGTCCGTCCCGCCCGCGTAGGGATAAAAAACCGCCAGCCCGTGCGGCCAGACTGTCAGTTCGAGATATCGCGCCAGCGACCCCACCGCGTTGCCGAGGCGCACGACGAGCGGGATATGCTGCCCCGCGTTCATCGCCCCGCCCTGCCGCTGCGCGACATACGTGACGACCGCGGACGCGACCGACATCACGAAGAACGGGATCTTCTCGATCGCCAGTCGCCGCCAGTTCTGCGTGCGCCGTAGAGGCCAGGCGTCGAGCAACAGCAGCACGCCGGGCAGCGTGACGATCATCGCCTTGCTGGCCAGGCCCAGCGCGAAGCAGAGGAGCGATCCGGCGTATGCAATTCTCGAGCGCCGCCGGGCATAGCGCACGTAGCACGCGATCGCGAGCAGGAAAAACATCCCGCTGAGCAGATCCTTGCGCTCCGCTATCCACGCCACCGATTCCACGCGCAGCGGGTGCGCCGTCCAGATCGCGGCGACAGCCAGGCTCTCCCACCGCCGGCCGGTCAGTGCACGCAGCACGAGATACAGCAACACCGTGTTCGCCGTGTGAAACACGACGTTGACGACGTGATGCGCGCCGGCGTTGTTGCCGAAGAACGTGACGTCGGTCATGTGGCTGAGCCACGTCAGCGGGTGCCAGTTGGCAAAGTTCAGGGTGGTCAGCGCCCATTGCACGTTCTGAGGCGACAGTCCGCGCTGCACGTGCTCCTCGTTGACGTAGCCGGGATCGTCGTAGTTGATGAACCCGTGCTCGCGCACCGGCGCGTAGAGCAGCAGCGTCAGGCAGGCGAGGGCGAGGCAAATCAGCGGGTCGCGGCTCATGGGTTGAACGGCTGGGTCGTCGCGCCCAGGACACGGTGAAACGGCTTGCCGGAACGGTACAGCTCCAGCCGACCGGCGAAACCGTCGGCCAATGCAGTCTGTCCGCTCGTGCGCGCGATGTCGACGGCGCGGGTGGCGGTGGCGACGGCGGCGTCGAAGCGTCCCGCCTCCGCGTACGCCGCCGCCAGCGTATCGAGTGCGACCGGGTTGTCGTAGCCGGTGAGCTGGTTGGCGCGCTCCGCGACGATGACCGCCTGCGCGCCGTCGCGTACCTTGTCCTCCGGCGACGTCGCCAGCAGCCACGCCAAGCTGCGCAGCGCATCATACCAGTCGCGATGAAGGCGATTGGCCTCGCGCAGCTGCCCCGTCGCCGCAACTTCGTATTCCAGCCCGCCCATGACCAGGCCATAGGTGTAACGCGCATCGGCGTCGTCCGGTTTGAGCTGAAGCGAACGTTCCAACTCGGCCTGCGCCTCGCGCAGCCGGCCGACGCTGGCGAGCGTGACGCCGTAGTTGAAATGCGCCCCCGGCAGGTCCGGGTCGAGCCGGACGGCCGCCTCATGATGACGCAGCGCGCCGGCGATGTCGCCCTGGCGGAACAGCACGTTGGCGAGGTTGTTGTGCGCTTCGGCGTAATCGGGCTTGCTGGCGATCGCGATCTCAAAATGACGCCGCGCCTGGTCGAGCTTTCCCTCGTCGGCGAGCAGGTTGCCGTAGTTGTTGTTCGGCTCCGATGCGGTTGGATCGTACGCGAGCGCAACGCGGTATCGCTGCTGGGCCAAGTCGCGCTGCCGGCGCTCGGTATAAAAGATGCCCAGGCAGGCGTGAGCCCGCGGATTGGGACCGGTGACGGCGATCGCGTGAAGGAAGAGCGTCTCGGTGTTCTGCCAGTATGGGAGTTGCAGGAACGTCGTCAGCGCCAGCGCCGCGACGGCGACTGGGGCTAGCCGCGAGAGCACCAGGGCGATCGCGGGGCGATGCTGCGTCAGGGCGCTGGCCCCCCACACGATCGCGATGAACAGTCCGATGTGAGGCAGATAGGTATATCGATCCGCCAGCGCCTGCGACCCGACCTGCACGAGCCCGATGGTCGGGACGAGCATGCCGAGAAACCAGAGCCAGCCGACGAGCGCTGCCCGTTCCCCGCGCCGCCGCCACAGCCAGATCGCCAGTGCCGTGATCGCGAGCAGCGCCAGCGCCGACACGATCACGCGCGCCCACGGGAACCCCGTCATGCCGGGTCCGAACCCGACGTAAGGATAAAAGATCGCCAGGTCGTTCGGCCAGACGGTTTTGCGAAGGTATCGGCCGTACGCCCAGATCGCATTGACCAGGCGGAGCCTCAGCGGGTAATGCTGTTCGCCCGCTACCGCCCCGCCGTGCGACTGTGCGAAGTAGGTCACGACGCTGATCGCCGCCGACATCGCCAGCAGCGGGATTTTTTCCGCGATCAGCCGCCCGATTCGCTCGCGGCCCGCTCCGACCCGATCGAGCGGCCAGAAATCGAGCAGCAGCAGCACGAACGGCGCCGTGACGAGCATCGCCTTCGACATCAGACCCAGCGCCAGCGTCACCAGCGTCAGGCCGTACCATTTCAACGAGTGCGACCGCGCATGGCGCGCGTACGCGCCGACGGTGAGGATAAAAAAGAAGCTCGAGAGCAGGTCCTTGCGCTCCGCGATCCACGCGACCGATTCCATGCGCAACGGGTGGACAGCGAACAACGCCGCCACGAGTAAACTCCGGCGCGCGTTGCCGGTCAGGTACGTCAGCACGAGATACAGCAACCCGCTGTTGGCGGCGTGCCAAAGCACGCTGGTGAGGTGATGCCCGCCGGGCCACAGACCGTAGAGCGTGACGTCGAGCATGTGCGACAGCCACGTCAGCGGGTGCCAGTTGACCAGCTTGAGCGTCGTGAACGCCCAGCGCACGTTGTCGAGCGTCAGCCCCTGGAGGACGCGCACGTTACGGCGGACGTAGTCGTTATCGTCGAACGTGATGAAGTCGAAGCGGACCGCCTGCACGAACAGCAGCAATGTCAGCCCCGCCAGCGCGAGGCCGATCAGCAGCGGTCGCCGCCATGCGCTGGCGACACTCGCGCCCGTGCCCGCACTGTCGCCGGCGGCACTGGCGCTGCTGCTGCTGCTGCTGCTGCCGGCGGCACTGCTCGCGGGCGCGGTCGTCATGCGGACATTTTCTCAGCCAGGTACGGCTTGAGCTTATCGATCGCGACGCGCTCCTGGGCCATCGAGTCGCGCTCGCGAACGGTGACGGTCTGGTTCGTCAGCGTCTCGCCATCGACAGTGACGCAGAACGGCGTGCCGATCTCGTCCATGCGCGCGTAACGCTTGCCGATCGCCTGCTTCGGGTCGTACTCGCAGGTCATGGTTCGCCGCAGGTCGAGATAAAGTTTCTCGGCGATCTCCGGCATGCCTTCCTTGTTCACGAGCGGGAAGATGCCCACCTTGATCGGCGCGAATTGCGGCTTGATCGAGAGATACTCGACCGTGCCCTGCCGGTTTGGATCGCGGCGGTACCCTTCGCACAGGACGACGAGCACCGCTCGCGTCAGCCCGCTCGCCGGCTCAATGACATTGGGGATGTAGCGGCTCTTCGCCTTGATCTCCTCCGGCGAGGCGCCCTGCTCCTTGAGCTTGAGCTGCAAGTCCTGGTCGAAGTAATCCAGCTTTTGGCCGGAGTGCTTCTGATGCTGCGTGAGGTCGAACTCACCGCGATGGGCGATGCCTTCGAGCTCGCCGAAGTCCGGGGCGGTGAAGGGATAGAGGTACTCGATGTCGACGGTCATCTTCGAGTAGTGCGAGAGCTCGTCGGCCGCATGGTCGCGCAGCCGAAGATTCGATTCCTTCACCCCGAGCGACCGCCACCAGTTCATGCGCTCGACTTTCCAGAAGTCGTACCATTTTCGCGCTTCGTCCGGATGGCAGAACCACTCCATCTCCATCTGCTCGAATTCCCGGCTACGGAAGATGAAGTTGCGCGGCGTGACCTCATTGCGGAACGATTTTCCGATTTGCGCGATGCCGAACGGGACCTTGACGCGCGTGGTATCCACAACGTTTTTGAAGTTGAGAAAGATACCCTGCGCGGTTTCCGGGCGGAGGTAAGCCTTGTTCTCCTCATCCCGGATCGGGCCGGGATATGTATCTAGCATCAGGTTGAACGCGCGGGGCTCGGTCAAAGTTCCGGCCGTTTTCGTGTCGGGACCGACGATTTTGGCATACGCCTCGAGCGGGAGCGTCGTCAGCACGACATCGTCGTAGTCCGTCGGGTTACGCTTCGCGTCGCGCTTGATCTTCTTCTCGGCGGCCTCGCGGTCGTCGACAAAGGCAAAGCTATTGCCTTGTCCGTCGCGCGGGACTAGGACCTTTACGTGATCCGCGCGGTAGCGGGCCTTGGTCTCACGATCATCGACCATCGGGTCGTTGAAGTTCGACGTGTGCCCGGACGCCTGCCACGTGCGCGGATGCTGGATGATCGACGTATCGATGCCGACCATGTCGACCGGATGCCCGTCCGGTCCGATCGGCGGGGTCTCGACCATGTTCCGCCACCAGTGGTCGCGGATGTTGTTCTTCAGCAGCACGCCGAGCGGGCCGTAGTCCCAGAAGCCGCGGATGCCGCCGTAGATTTCGCTCGCCGGGTAGACGAACCCGCGGCGTTTGCACAGCGAGACGATCTGCTCCATCACGTTGGTGGCTTCTTGTTTGGCTGCTGCTTCTGCCATGACTTGAGACTCCGATGCGAATGCGTTGCTGCGAAAACTGTAGCGATAAAAAAACCGCGGCCCAAGCGGACCGCGGTTTCATGAAAGTCATCATCACCGAGGCGCTTGAGGCATTAAGCGGCCTTGGTACCGCCCTTGGCGGCGCGCGCGGCGTTGAGACGCTTGGTCAGGCGGCTGCGCTTGCGGGCGGCGGTGTTCTTGTGGAGCGTTCCCTTGGTCGCGATGCGGTCCATCTGCTTGACGGCGGTCTTGAGCGACTCCTCCGCCTTCTTCCAGTCGCCGGCGGCGATCGCCGACGTGAACGCCTTCACCGGCTCCTTGATCTGTTCCTTGCGGGCGCGGTTGCGGGCGCGAGCCTTGAGGTTCTGGCGGACGCGCTTCTTTGCTGACAATGAATGGGCCACTGCGAAATCTCCGTAGGTCGGTCGTTATCGTCGATTAAAGGGGGAACAGGATACCGGCGGCGTCGAAAATTGCAAAGGCGCTGCCGCAGGGCCCGCTAGCGCTAGTTTTTGCCGCCCCCGCGGAGCGTTTTGATCCGCACCTGCACGTCGCGGTAGTTGAAATTCCACTGCGCGACCTGGCTGTACTGCTTGATGGCGGTCGCGGTGTCGCCTTTATTTTCAAGGGCGCGGGCGTAGTAGTAGGTCATGTCGATCGACTTCTGATCGCCCTTCACCTGGTACGCCTCGTTCGCCTCGCGCAGCGTATCGACGGCCTCGTCCGGGAATCCGGCCTCCATGAACGCGCGGCCGAGGAGGATGCTCGCTTCGATCTTGTACTTCGGGTCCTGGCGGGCGTTCTGGAAGATCGGGATCGCTTCATCGAAGCGCCCGAGCTCGAAGAGGCGCTGGGCGGCGTTGTACCGAAACACGGTTTCCGTCGGATAATTCTCCGCCCAGAGCGTGTACTCCTTGAGTTCTTCCTCCGCCTTCTCCTTACGGAACTGAAGATACTGCTTTTTCAGGTCGGCGTCGTTCGGGTCCTTTTGCAGCGCGAGGCGCATCGTTCGTTCCATGCGACCGAGTTGGCTGATCTTGATCTCGCCGACGCCCTTGCGGAAGCGGAACTGGCTCGTGCGCTTGAACGCGTCCTCCAGCACCTCGATCGCGATGTTCTCGTGCTCCATGCTCTCCGTTTTGCGGAGGGCATCGACGTACTTCATGATCTTGCCCGCCTCGTGCGGCTCGGCTTTGTACTCGCTCTCCGCTTCGAGGATCTGCTGCTGGAGCATGTCGATGGTGCGGACATCGCTGTCGCTGACCATCAGCTTGCGCTGCCCTTCCATGTCCTTGATGCTCTCGCGGAAGCTCTTGGCGACGCCGTACTTGCCGGCCGACATCGTCTGCTGGGCGCCGAGGTCCTTGAGCTCCTTCTGGAGGTCCATGTCGTCCGGCTTGAGCTTCGCCGCCCAGCTACACGCTTCGACCGCTTCGGGCCACTGGTGCAGGTTCTTGTAGATGTCGCGCAGCGTGATGAACGTGTTGAAGTCCGGGCCCTTCGGGGCGGTGATGTTCGCCTGCAGGACCTGCGGGCCGATCCACATCGCGGTGTCATAGAAACCCGCGCGGTGCGCTGCGACGGCAAGGGCAAGCATCGTCGGGGTGTCGCCCGGGTTGTAGGCGAGCAGCTTCTCGGCGTTGAGGAGGTTTTCCTTGTCTTCCTTGCTGGTCTTCTTGAGCTTCATCTTCTCCATGAAGCCCAGGTCCTTCCCGCCGGACGCCTTGCGCTTCAGCGAGATCTCCCGGAGCTGCTGATGCGCCTCGGTGTTCTCCGGGTCGATGGCCAGGCCTTGCAGGTAAAGTTCGATCGCGTAATCGAAGTTGCCGGTGTCCGCGGACTTCTTCCCGTAGTCGAAGAACTTCTCCGCCTTCTTACGGTCTTCCTCGGGAATGTTGGCGTAGCCTTGGGGAAGGTCTGACACAGGGCGTCTCTCTCTCGCGCGCACGCTGGCGGCGGACGAAAATGGGCAACGGGGGGACCCCGGCGGCGCAGGCGCACTAAAACGCAGCAAAGCGCCTGCCGCGCCGGTCGAATCTAATGCCAACTCATTGAACGTGTCAACAAATTCGCCTACCGTGTCTTCCCACGCGCAAGAGCAAGCCACCCAACGATGTACGAAGACCTCCAGATCATCCAGTATCCCGACCCGCGCCTGAAAAAAGTCTCCGTGCCGGTGGAAAAGTTTGACTCGTCTCTCAAGGCCCTCGCCGCGCGCATGCTTGAGCTGATGCGGGAAGCGCGGGGCGTCGGGCTCGCCGCGCCGCAGGTTGGGCAAAACGTCCGCATGTTCGTGATGAACCACAGCGGCGACCCGGCCGACGATCGTGTCTATGTCAACCCGGAACTGACCGAAGCCGAGGGCGCGGAGGAGGCGGAAGAAGGTTGCCTCAGCCTGCCCGGGCTCAACGTCCGCGTCGTCCGCGACAAGACGCTGCGCATCCGCGCGAAGGATGCCGATGGCAACGACATCGACCAGGTCGAAAGCGGCTACATCGCCCGCGTCTGGCAGCACGAGTTCGACCATTTGAATGGCACGCTGATCACCGACCGCATGGGCGCGGTCGCGAAAATGGCGGCCCGCAAAATCCTCCGCGAGCTGGAAGAGAAATACGCGGCGGATCAGCAGGGGAAGAAGCGTCCGCCGGACAAGAGTCGAATGTGACATCGGTGTCACGGCTGAAGCTCATATTCTCCGGCAGCGGCGAGTTCGGACTGCCGACGTTGCGCGCATTGCTAGATACCGGCCACGACATCGTGCAAGTCGTTTCACAACCCGACCGCCCCGCCGGTCGCGGGCGGACGATGACCCCCACGCCGATCGCGTCCTTCGCGGCATCCGTGAAGCTGCCGCTGCTTAAGACCGCCGACATCAACACAGAAACCCTCCCCCCGGCCGACGCAATGGTCGTCATCGCCTTCGGGCAGAAGATTGGCGAGCCAGTGGTGCATCACTCTCGGCTGGGCAGCGTGAACCTGCACGCATCGATCCTCCCCAGATATCGCGGGGCGGCGCCGATCAACTGGGCGATCATTCGCGGCGAGCGGGTCGCGGGGAATTCGGTCATTCGCCTGGCGCCGACAATGGACGCAGGCGCGGTGCTCGGGCAGTCATCACTGGAAATCGGCGAGCTTGAGACGGCTGGCGAGCTGCACGATCGCCTGGCTGCTGACGGCGCGCCGCTCGTGCTCAAAGTGCTTGCGCAGCTCGCTGATGGCACGGCGATCGAAACGCCGCAGGATGAATCCGAGGCAACGATCGCGCCCAAGATGTCGCGCGAATCGTCGAAGCTCGACTTCACCCGACCGGCCGAGGAAGTTGCACGTCAGATCCGCGGAATGTACCCCTGGCCGGGGTGTCGCGTGCGGCTTGCCGATGTCGATGGCAAAGAACTGGCGCGGGTCACGCTCGTCCGCGCTCGCCCCGCCGACGGTGCGCGTTCAGCGCCCGGCACCATCGAGGCAGATGGATCGATCTCCACCGCCGATGGCAAACTGGAGATCGTCGAGCTTCAGCCTGAGGGGAAGAAGCCGATGTCGCTGACCGCGTTCCGCAACGGCCATCGATGGGACGCTAAAATGCGCGTTGAATCCGTCGGATAAGCCGCCCATCCAACCCGATTTGTAGGGCGTGAATCCGCGGGCGCACACCGATCTCAACATTGACTCTTTTTCGCCGCGCGCGCTACACTTGTTTCGGGTAGACATCTCGAACAATCGGAACGACTTACAACCCAGCGAGGTGCACGGTGGCCCCCCCGAGAGAACCGCAGCGAAGTTCGTTCACATGGCTGTACGGCGTCGCCCTCGCGTTCGTCGCGGTGCCGACGTTCTGCATCGGCCTGTACCTCGCAATCACGCATCAGGGTTGGGCCATGCTCGCCGCCGGCTGCGCGAGCTTGGTCGCGCTGGCGATCGCGTATCCGCTGCTTCAGACGATGCAGTCCTCGCGCGACGCGAGCATCGGCTGCATCAACGATCTCGCCGGGCCGTTCAACGAGCGCATGCAGCAGATGAGCGTATTGCTCAACCAGATCAGCGAGCAGCAGCTCATCAGCGACCGCACGAAGCAGGTCGCCTACCGCACGCGCGACCGCGAGACGCTTCGCCGCGCAATTCACGAAGAGATCGCCGAGAAGGATTGGGAAGCTGCGCTGGTCCTGGCCAACGAGATGGAGAGCATCTTCGGCTACAAGCAGGAGGCCGCGCGGTTCAAGAAGGAGATCGAGCAGAAGCACCAGGAAGTTCTGCGGCGCGAGATCAACGAAGGCGTCACCGGCATCGAGCGCTTCATCCGCTCCGAGCGCTGGCAGGAAGCCCTGGCTGAAGCCCACAAGGTCGCGCAGCAGTTCCCCAACGACGAGCAAGCCCACAACCTGCCGCAGTGGGTTGAGGACCGCCGCACATCGCACAAGCGGCAGCTCATCGAAAGCTGGCAGGAAGCAATCAATCGCCGCGACATCGACGGCTCGATCGAGATCCTGCGAAAGCTCGACCCATATCTGACGCCCGCCGAAGCGGAGGCGATGCAGGAACCGGCCCGCAACCTGTTCAAGGAAAAGCTCAACAGCCTGCGGACCCAGTTCACGCTGGTCGTGCAGGACCACAACTGGCCCGAAGCGATCAAGCTCGGCGAGCAGATCACCCGCGATTTCCCCAACACCCGCGCCGCCCAGGAAGTCCGCGACATGATGCCGGCGCTACGCGAACGTCACGCGGCGGGCGAAGGCGCCGAGCAAACCGCGCCGGCATGACGGTGACACGGACCTCTTGCCCGTGCAAGCGATTTAAGCATGGGCGAGACGCCCATGTCGCAGGTGAATTTTCCTCCGTTCACTTCGACGCGTACGTCCTTCCAATCTGCTCGACGATCTTCTTCTTCACCTCGATCGGATCGATCGGCCCCAACTTGCGGTAAATCACCTTCCCGCCCGGCGCGATCAGCATCGTGTACGGAGGCGGGCCTTCCCATTGCTTGTCTAACGAGTCGACCAGCTTGTCCTTGTCTTCGCCGCTGTAGATGTAGTTCTTCGATGAGACGTGCTGCTCCTTCAGCACGCCCAGAGCGGCGTCCTTGCGGTCCATGTCGTCCATCGTGATCGTGATCAGCTCGAAGGGCCGCCTGCGGTACATGCGGCTCATTTCGACCAATTCCGGAATTTCGGCGATGCATGGCGCGCACCACGTCGCCCACACGTTCACCAGGCGGTACTTGTTCGAATCGCTGTTAGCGACGAGCGCTTTGATGCCGGCGTCGTCGATGGTTTCGAGCGCGACTGGCTCGGCGTCCGCCTTTTCCAAAAACTTCTTCGCGTCGCCGCGCTTGTCCGACCATTTGGTCGAGCACCCGAAGATCTTCGTCGTCTCCTTCTCCACCGGTTTCCCGGCGAGCAGCGCATCGATTGCGTTGCGCAGGTCGTGGCTCTTCACTTCCTTCACGTCCGAATCATCGATACGCCCCTGGTAGCGGAGCTTGCGTTCGGCATCGAACAAGAACACGTGCGGCGTCGCCAGCGCGCCGTACGCCATCGACACGTTTTGCGTGTCGCCGTCGTGGAGATACGGAAATTCAAAACCCTGGTCCTTGGCGCGCAGCTTCATTTCGTCCAGCGAGTCGCTGTATTCCGTGTAGCCCAGCTCGTCCAACCGCAACGCCTGCGGATCGTTCGGATTGATCGCGACGATCGCGACGCCCTTGTCCTTGTAGTCCGCGTAGAGCTTCTTCAACCGCTCGTCATACGCCTGCGCGGTCGGGCAGTGATTGGAGGTGAAGACGATGCAGAGCAGCTTGGCGTCCTTGTAATCGGCGAGCTTGTGATTCTTTCCATCGACGCCCGGCAGGTCGAAATCCGGCGCCGTGGCGCCGATCGCCAGGGGCTTCGGATCGGCCGCGCGAGCGGTTGCGGCAGTGCACGCCAGCAGCAGCGCGAACAGCGCCAGGGGAAGCCGGGGCGACGCTGCGTTGTGCCGCGGCGGGATTGCTAGTTTTTGCATCATCGTCTCCTGAGGTTAAGCTATCAGCCCGTCATGAGCACGCCCAGCACGCACTTCATCGTTCAGCCGTTTGACAAGTACTCGGTCGTCGAGTTCAAGACCACGTCGTTGATGGATCCGATCATCCTCGAAGAAATCGGCAAGGAATTGTACCGCCTCGTCGACGAAGAAGACCGTCGCAAGCTGCTGCTCGACTTCGAAAAAGTCCAATACCTCTCCTCGCAGGCGATCGGCATCATCCTGACGCTGAACAAAAAGCTCGGCCAGCTCAAGGGCAGCAAACTCGTCCTCTGCGGCGTCGGCCCGAAGCTGATGGAGCTCCTGAAAATCACCCGCCTCGACCGAATCCTCACCGTCAAGCCGACGCAACATGAGGGTGTGAAGGTGTTTGATCAGATCTAGCGATCCGCGACCGGGAACGTCGAATGGCCGATGTGAAAACGCTTAACCAGTTCAGCGTGTTTCTGGTCAACAAGCCGGGCGTGCTCGCGCAGGTGACCGGAGCGCTCGCGGATGCGAAGATCAATATCATGGCGATGACGCTCGTCGATTCGCAGGAGCATGGTGTGCTGCGGATGGTGGTGGAGAACGCCCCTGAAGCGCGCGGGGTGTTGACGAAGCTGAATCTGCCGATGACGGAGACCGAGGTGCTCTGTATCGACCTGCCCAATCGGCCGGGCGCGCTGGCGGATGTGGCGACGTTGCTGGGGAAGAACCACATCAATATCAACTACGCATACGTCACCAGCGGCGCGCCCGGCGGGCGGACGACGGGGATTCTCAAGGTCGCGGATCAGAGCAAGGCGATGCACGTGCTGAAGAAGGCGTCGCCAACGAAGCAGCGGGAGGCGACGGTGCGGCGGATGGGGCCGCGGCGATAACTGCGCGTTGGACAAGCGTGTCCGATTCGGCGCATCTCTAGAAATTCCCTTACATCGCCCGATAATGGATGGAAGCGACATCGGAGGTCGCGCCACGTTATGGAAGACGTTGTGCCTGACAAGGACGCCCGACCTGCCGCCCCCCCTGCTGCTGCTGCCGCCACGCCTGACGTGCGCCCGTATGACTTTCGCCGTCCGTACAAGGCGCAGGTGAAGCGCCCGTCGGCGCTCGAGCCGCTACATGCGGCGTTTGCCGCGCGGTTTTCGGAAGCGCTATCGCAGCATTTGCGCATCCCGATCGAGATCACGCTCGCGCACGTCGAACAGTTGCGCTTCGACGAGTTTCTCTACTCGATCGGCCCGGCAAGTTGCCTCAGCGTCCTGCGCGTCGACCCGCCCGGCGCGCAGGCCATTTTGGATCTGAGCCTGCCGGTGATTCACCCGATGATCCTGCGGCTCCTGGGCGACTCGCCGCGCTCGAACGCGCAGATGCCGCACCGGGCGTTGACGGAGATCGAGAAAAGCCTGGCGTTGCAGATCATCGAGCGCGCGGCGGCGCGATTGGCCGATGCGTGGAGCGGCACTTTGCCGATGACCGTTGCCGAGGAGTCGCTGGAATCGGACCCCTCCTCCGTGCGCATCATGCCGGGCGAGGAAATCGTGACCGCGCTGCGGTTTGATGTTCGCATCGGCGAGCCGTCGGGCGTGATGGCGGGCGGCGTGATGAGCCTCTGCCTGTCCGAGCCGATCCTGAGCGAGCTCGATCCATCGTCCCCGCCGCCCGTGGCGCCGACATCGGCCGAGACGGATATGCAGCGGCAGGACCTTCATAAAAACATCCTCGACGCCGCCGTCGAGCTCAGGGCCCTCCTGGCGGAGACGCACGTGCGCCTCAGCGACGTGCTGGACATGCAGCCAGGCGACGTGATCACGACGGACAAACCCGCGGGCGATGAGGTGCAGGTGCAGGTCGAAGGCAGAGACAAACTCCAAGGCCAGGTCGGCCAACTGCACGGCAATCGCGTCGTGCAGATCACGCGGCTGCCGCCTGTCGATGGGAAAGAGGGACCGCAAGAGCTTCCGCCATCCAGCCGTTCCGGGGAGACTTCATGAGCCGTGCCGTTGCCGCCCGCGCGGAACAGGCGCGATCCCAATCCAGCAGCCGCTCCCTTCCCGACGGCTATCTCAATCGCTCACGGATGCCGCTGGCGTCGCTGGTCTTCCTGCTGCCGTTCATCATTTTCTATGAGATCGGCACCCGGCAGTTCGCGTTCGACGCGGCCCATCAGACCGAGCAGCGGATCATCGCCTTCAACCTGATGCAGCAGTTCTTCGACTGGTTCGGCGCGACCGGGCGGTACATGCCGCCGATGGCGGTGATCATCATCCTCCTCTCCGTGCATATCGCGCATAACGAGCCGTGGACGGTGAAGCCGGGCACACTGGTGGGCATGGCGGTCGAAGGTGCCGCCTGGGGGCTGCCGCTGCTCGTCCTGGGGACATTTGCGGCCCGCTGGGTCGCGCAACATTTGCCTCTCATGACTGGGGGCGGCGACTGGCGGACGTTGCTTGTGCTGTCCTTTGGGGCGGGCATTTATGAGGAGATGGTCTTCCGCCTGGTCGCCCTCACCGTTCTGCACATGCTGTTCATTGATGTGCTGCGAATGCGTAAGTCTGCGAGCTATCTACTGATGGTAGTGATTTCCTCCCTCGCATTCGCTTTCTACCATTACTTGGGTTCCGAGACGTTCACGTGGCGAAGTCTTGTGTTTCGCACAGGGGCCGGGGTGTATTTTGCCGTCGTGTTTTTAACCCGTGGATTTGGGGTAACGGCTTTCAGCCACTCGTGTTACGACATCTTTGTGATTTACCTCCGCTTCGCTGCCACCTGCTAGCGGAAATTATTCTCTTCCCGCAGTCACCCATTCTCCTATAATTCGCCTCGTCTTATCCCGCTGACGTGGCGGAACGCCCAGCATTCGGCTGGCGGATAGGTTGGCCGTGGTCAGGACGATCGGCTGGCCTAATCGAATTGATTTTGGGCGCAGGACTATCGGCAACCGCCGTGGTATGTAGACAGGAGCACTTCGTGCCTTCTGTCACAATGTTCCCGGACTTACCGGGATAGAAAGTGCATGGACGCTTATGAGCAGCCGCACCAAACAACGACGGCATGGGGGTTTGACCCTCCTGCTTTACCAGCGCACCCTTCACCCCGAGCTCTTTAAGATTCTCGGAACCGAGCAAGTCTCCCGCCGCGCCTATGACGCGGACATCTGGCTTGTCGAGGGCGGTCACGTAATCACCCTCACGGCCGGCAAGAACACGCTGACGGAAGTCATCGTCACCAACCACGAGCCGCTGACCGATCGCGGCCTGCTGCAGAGCATCCCGTGTCGCGGCGAGCGTTATCACGAGATGACGGCCGGCGAGAACATCAAGTACATGATCTCGACGCAGGAAGAGCAGCTGACGCAGACGCTGTACGACGCGACGAAGTACGAGATCGCGACCTACGCCGCCAAGCGCGAGCTGATGAGCGCCGAAACCCCCGCCAAGGAAGACACCGGCGCCGTCCTGAGCGTTCTCGACATCGAACGCCGCAGCCACGAGCTGCTCGTGCAGAGCTTCCACCTCTTTGATGAAAACCAGATGGTGATCAAGACGCAGGCGATCATCGAAGTGGTGAAGAACAGCTAGTTCGTTTTCACACTCGCAATCACGAGAAAGCCCGGCCGCAATGGTCGGGCTTTTTTGTTGGTCCGCCGCGCAATGGGTTCGTTTCGTCGTCGGCGAAGCGCCGCCGATGGCGGATATCCGGGTTTGCGACCGGCCGATGCGGGTTTGCGATGGCTTCGATTGGGTTCGTTTCGCGGTGCCGGCTTCGCGCAACGGCGCCGATTTCCGACCTCCTTGGGACGTCGCGCGGCGCACACCTCCCAACGCGTGGCCCGGCCGAAACTTCGGGCGCGCAAGAGCGGAGACGATCGGCCGCGATCGGAAATCTTCGGAAATGTTCGTAAATGCGCACCGAGTCTCAACTAGCCGCCTAATTGAGACGATCGCACAGAATCGGACATCCTCGGACATTTTCGGACATCGCCGCCTGTTGACCCCTGTGTGCATCGCCATCACCTCCTTTCGCTGAGCGCGGAGAAGTCGCGCCCTCTATCTCTTCCGCCGCGCTGCGCGTTCGTCATGACAAACGCGCAGCGCGCCGGCTCGCGCGCTTCAAATCCCGTCGAAAAACCGGAGGAAAATTTTTTCGCGCCCACGATTTTCCCCGCCCCGCGCGCTGCGCTTTCGTCATGACGAACGCGCAGCGCGACTTACCGTTCGCCCCTGCCTGCCCGCTCACGAGGCTTGATGTCCCGTTACCGTTTCTCGCGCCGGTCGCGAACTGCGCCGCCGGACGATATCATCGCTGCCCATGACCTCATTCCACGCCGGGGGTAGGGAGTGAGCAGGACTTCGGCTCCCACCGCTGCCGCGACCGAGCTGGCCGAAACCTTTTCCACCCGCTGGCACGCCTCTGGCGGCGCCGAGCGCGCGAATTACCAATTGTTTCTTTCTGAGTTGTGCGGCATCCTGAACGTCCCTCACCCCAACCCGACGCGACCCGACGATGCCGACAACGTGTACGTCTTCGAGCGCACCGTCCGGTTCGACCACGGCGACGGCTCACACTCCACAGGTCGGATTGACCTCTATAAGCGAGGCTGTTTCGTCCTCGAAACAAAGCAAGGCGTCGCCGCGGCGATCGAAGCCGATGCACCCGCCCTGTTCGCCGCTCCGAAATCCTCGCGCAAAGGTCACGGCGTCCGCGGCACCGCCGCCTGGGACGCCGCGATGGCCAACGCCCGCGGCCAGGCCGAGCAATACGTCCGCGCCCTTCCGGCCGCTGAGGGTAACCCGCCCTTCCTGCTCGTCGTGGACGTCGGCCATTCGATCGAGCTGTATGCCGACTTCTCGCGCCTGGGCAAGACCTACACGCCGTTCCCGGACAGCCGGACCTACCGCATCGCGCTAGCCGACTTGCGCGACGAGGCGATCCGCAAGCGTCTCGCCGCCGTCTGGACCGATCCGCTCAGCCTCGACCCGTCGCGTCACAGCGCCAAGGTCACGCGCAAAGTCGCCGAAAAACTCGCGACCCTCGCGCGCAGCCTCGAAGCCTCCGGCCACCACGCCGAAGTGGTTGCGCACTTCCTCATGCGCTGCCTCTTCACCTTCTTCGCCGAAGACGCCCGCCTCATTGACCGCGAACGCGACGAGGAACAACCCTTCACCCAGTTGCTGCGCAGCCTCAAGGACCACCCGGACCAGTTCGTCCCCATGGTGCAGGACGTCTGGTCGCGCATGAACGCCGGCGGCTTCTCGCCGGCGCTGCGGCGGAAGCTCAAGCACTTCAACGGCGAGTTCTTCAAGGATTCCACCGCCCTGCCGCTCAACCCGCAGCAGCTCGACCTGCTGATCGACGCCGGAAACAGCGACTGGTCCGATGTCGAGCCCGCGATCTTCGGCACGCTGCTGGAGCGCGCCCTCGATAGCCGCGAGCGCCACAAGCTCGGCGCCCACTACACCCCGCGCGCCTACGTCGAGCGACTCGTACTCCCCACCGTCATCGAGCCGCTGCGCGAGCAGTTCGACGCCGCCAAGGCCGCCGCGTTTACCCTCAACTTCCAGGGCAAGCCCGAAGACGCGCGCAAAGCCGTCCGTGATTTCCTCGCCCGGCTGTGCAGCACGACCGTCCTCGACCCCGCCTGCGGCTCCGGGAATTTCCTCTACGTGACGATGGAGCACATGAAGCGCCTCGAAGGCGAAGCGCGCGGGCTGCTCAAAGACCTGGGCGAAACCCAGGAACTGCTGGAGCGCGCCGGCCTGACCGTCGATCCCCACCAATTCCTCGGCCTCGAACTCAACCCCCGCGCCGTGGCCATCGCAGAGCTGGTCCTCTGGATCGGCTACCTCAAATGGCACCTGCGAACCCTCGGCCACGCCCCCAACGAACCGCTCTTGAAAGATTTCCACAACATCGTTCAACAGGACGCGGTGCTGGCGTATGACGCGAAGGAACTGGTTAAGGACGAGCAAGGAAAACCAGTCACCCGCTGGGACGGCCACACGACCAAGACCTCGCCGGTGACCGGCGAAGAAATCCCTGACGAATCCGCGCGCGTGCCCGTCTATCGCTACATCAACGCGCGCAAGGCGGAATGGCCGAAGGCGGATTATGTGGTGGGGAATCCGCCGTATATCGGCGTTAGAAGGATCATCAGTGCGCTGGGCGAGGACTACGTGACGACACTTCGTCAAATCTATGACGACGTCCCCGAGTCCTGCGATTACGTGATGTTCTGGTGGCATCGGGCCGCGGACGCCACATCGAAAGGCGCCATCCATCGATTCGGATTCATCACGACGAACAGCATCGTTCAGCACTATTCCCGCGGGTTGCTAGAGAGGCACCTCCTCGACAAGGCGGGAATCGCCCTCGCTTTCGCGATTCCCGACCATCCGTGGGTCGAGGCAGCCGATGGAGCCGCAGTTCAGGTCGCGATGACAGTTGGCGTCGCGAAGAAAGACTTCAAAGCCCCCGCCACGTTGGGAAGAGTAGCTCTGAATGCAGAACATCCGGAGCAGAGCATCGTGGAGAAACGCCCAGTGAGCACAATCAATGCGACGCTGAAGAGCGGCGAGCATCTGGAGCTCGAGGCGTTACAGTCGAATGAGGCCCTCTGTTTTCAAGGAGTTGTTCCGGCCGGGGACGGCTTCAAGCTCACGGCTGACGAGCTCATCGCATTCGGACTTACGCCGGCGCGACTGCCAGACGTCGTGCGACCGTACATCATCGGCAGGGATCTTGTTCAAGAGCCGGACCAGAAATTCATTATCGACTTTTTCGGCATTTCAGAGAACGAGGCGCGATCGAAGTGGCCGTCATTGATGCAGCGCCTCGTTGATCGCGTGTACCCAGAACGTCGACAGAATCGTCGCGCCGCCTATCGGGACAAGTGGTGGATTTTCGCGGAGCCGAGGCCGGCGATGCGGAAGGCGCTCGCTCACTTAAAGCGATTCATTGTCACCCCGTATACGGCAAAGCATCGTCCATTCGTATTTGTGCAAGAATCTACGCTTCCGGACGCAATGGCGTACGCCGTCCCTTCGGACGACGCCTACGTTCTCGGTGTCCTGTCCAGCCGAGCACATCGAGTGTGGGCTCTATCGACCGGTGGAACGCTGGAAGACCGCCCGCGCTATAACAGTAAGGCGACGTTCGCTCCGTTCCCCTTCCCCGCTTGCTCAGACGCACAAAAACAGAAAATCCGCGAACTCGGCGAAGCGCTCGATGCTCATCGGAAGCGTCAGCAGGCCGCGCACCCCGGGTTGACGATCACCGACATGTACAACGTCCTGGAAAAACTCCGGCGCGGCGAGGAGTTGTCCGCTAAAGACAAGAAGGTCCACGAGCAGGGGCTCGTTTCCGTCCTCAAGCAGATTCACGACGATCTCGACGACGCCGTGGCGCAGGCGTATGGGTGGCCGGGCGATCTCACCGATGAGCAGATCCTGCAAAAGCTCGTCGCGCTCAATCACGAGCGGGCGGAGGAGGAACGGCGCGGGGTGATCCGGTGGCTGCGGCCGGAGTTTCAGAATCCGTCCGGGCGGCAGGCGACGCAGCAGGGTGAGTTGGCGATCGGGACCAAGCAAGGCGCGGCGGCGGCGGCGGGCGCGGCGACGATGACGCCGGGCAAGGGGGCGAAGAAGCCGCCGTTTCCCAAGACGCTGGCCGAGCAGGCGGCGTCGCTGCGGGCGGCGCTGGCGGCGCGGCCGACGCCGGCGTCGGCCGAGGAGCTGGCGCGCGGGTTCGCCCGGGCCAATCTCACGCGCGTCCGCGAGCTGCTCGACGCATTGCGGCTGCTGGGACAGGTGCGGCAGGTCGATGCTGATCGATTCGCGGCGTGAGGGGCGTGATATTTCCATGCAAGGTGCGCGCGTCAGGCTCGCGTCGCCGGCGCGACATCGGTGGCGACGCTGGCCAGGACGTTCTTCTCGATCCGCTCCAGCATCTTGTCGGTCGGGCCGCGCTCGTACGCGAAGTCGTCCAGCTTCAGCACGCCGGCGGTTGGGGGTTGGCCGATTTCGTAGTGCAGATACGCGATGCCCTTCTTGTCCCACTTGCGCTTGTCGATGCGGCGGATGTCGTCGACGGTGATGGGTGGGTGGCCGGGGGCTTGAAGGGTGTTGCCGGACATGCGGTAGACGCCGCGGGTGTCCCTGAGGGTCCAGCCGCCCCAGAAGAGGCCGAAGGCGGGGAGCACGATGGCCAGCGCCTTCTGGATCGCCAGGTCCATGTCGGTGTGGTGCTCCATGTCGCCGAGTTCCTTGGCGAGCGCTTCGACTTTCGCGCTGTCGCCGGCGGCGGTGGCGGCGTCTTTTTCCTTCTGCACCTGCGTGATGCGCGCGTTCTCCTCCGGCCACTTCTTCCAGCCGTCGTAGGCGAACCACAGGCCAAAGCCGATCATCGCGACGGAGACGATCAGGTGCTTCCAGCGGTAGCCGGCGTCGGGCTGGGCGACGATTTCGTCGCTGCTGCCGGTGGCGCCGCCGCCTGCGTATGGAGCGGGATGTTCGATTTGCGTCATGACTGAATCAATCTGCGGATAATGCGGCGGCGTCCTCGAGCGCCTGGAGCATTCGCCGGGCGGCGGCGACGGCGTTGTCGAACGCCTGCTTGCCTTCGGCGAACTGCTGCGGCGGAAGATCGCTCGGCGACGCGGCCAACTCCTGCTGTTGCCGCTCCAGTTCGGCGACGAGCTTGCGCGCCTTGACGATCGCCTCGGCGAGCATCTGCGCCTCGTTGTCGTGGTCGAGGTCGTTCACGCGCGGCCGAAGATTATAGCGGCAAGCGATCAGGACCGCGATGCAATGGCGGCCGAGATCGGCTTGACGACCTTGGGGAGGATGTGCGTGTGGCACAGGTCCTCGGCGCGCTCGGCCATCGTCGCGAACATCTTCTCCATCGGCTCCTTGGGGCGGTCGCCCCAGTAGCGGCGGAGGATGAGGTAGACGCTGATGACGTCGTCGCTGTAATCGCCGGTGCGGACCTGGTAGCTGTTGGTGCGGGTGACCACGTCGATGCGGGCCTGCAGGCGGCAGTCTTCGCTGAGGGCGACGGTGACGGTCGGCTGGAAATCGACTGGCTTGGCGCCCTGCTCTTCGGTGAGGCAGCTCAGCGGCGAGTCGCAGAGCAGCGAATCGGCGATGATCTCATCGTGATTTCCGGAAAAGCCCAGGTCGAAGCCGAAGAGCACGTCGAGATAGTCGATCTCGACCGGGGAAATGCCCAGCAGGTGCGGGGCGTGCTCGAGGAGCATCGTGTGCAGCTTGAGCGACTCCTCGACGGCCGACGGATTCACGTGGCCGGCGGAGATACGCTTCTGCTCGACGCTGACCCACCGGTAGCTTTCGCCGCCGCGGTCTTCCTCGAGATTCAGTTCATTGTTGTCGTTCTTGCGGAAGCGCGTCATGGTCGGGAACGATTTCTGGACGCGCTCGAAAAAGTGCAGCAACGTTTCGCGGTTATGCGGCAGGTGCAACTGGGAACCAAGCCGCATGTTGATGTAGAAATCTTCGCAGAACGCGCTGAAAGGGTTAGCCATACGATCTCCCACGCAAGCCCGGAAAGAAGCGACCGATAGCCCATAATATTTATCGGTCGATCGGCCCACCGAAGTGTAGCTGATCGCCAATACAACGAAAGAGTTAGGGTTCGGGTTCGTTGACCCTGCGTTTTGCCTCGTTTAACAATGATCCCAATGGTTAAGCCCGTTTACGCCCTGGTCGGCGACGACTCGTTCCTGCAGCTGCAGGAGCTCGCCCGCATAACCGCTGCGATCGGCACAGACGCGCAGCGGATGGACTATGACGGCGAGAGCGCGCAGTTGGCCGAGGTGCTGGATGAGCTGCGTTGCTACTCGATGTTTGGCGGCGGGTGCAACAAGCTGGTCGTGCTGCGGAATGCGGATGCGTTCATCACGAAATTCCGCGAGCAGCTTGAGGATTACGTGGGCGCGCCGTCCGATTCCGGGACGCTGGTGCTGCGGCTCAGCTCGCTGCCGGCGAACCAGCGCATTTACAAATTAATCGCCAAGGCTGGGCAGATCGTGCCGTGCGAGCCGCCGAAGGATGTCGCGCGCTGGGCGGTGGATCGCGCGAAGGCGGCGCACAAGGTGCAGCTCGCACCCGACGCCGCGCGCATGCTGGCCGACCTGATCGGCTCGGACCTCGGGCGGCTCGACATGGAGATCGCCAAGCTCGCAATCCAGAGCGACAACGGGAAGATCACGGCCGAGACGGTGTCTTCGAACGTCGCCTTCACCCGCGAGCGCGAGATGTGGGATCTGACCAACGCCGTCGCCGCCGGCAACACGACCGAGGCACTGCAGCGCTGGCGGCAACTGATCCAGTCCGATTCCTCCGCGGAATTCCGCGCCGTCACGTGGCTGGGCATGTGGCTCGGGGAAGTGAACGCGGTCATCACGAACTCCCCCGCCGTCAACAAGCTGAGGTGGAAGTACAAGGGCGACGCCTTCGACAAGTTCGTCGCCAGCTCCAAATCGCTCGGCCCCGACGGCTACGCCCGCGCCCTCGACCTGCTGACCGAGATCGACAAGAACAGCAAATCCGGCGTCGGCGACGCGGCGGGGAATGTGGAGCGATTCATCCTGGCGCTGGCGCCGGAAACCGCGGCGCGCTGACGTAGCTGCTTTGGCACGACTCATGTCACCTTCGCTCCCAACGCAGCGGTTGCTCCTGCGCCCATGGCGCGTCGGCGACCTTCCGGCGTTCGCGGCGCTGAATGCGGATCCGCGCGTGATGGAGTTCTTCCCGAAGTGCCTCACGCGCGATGATAGCGATCACATCGCGGCCGCCATCCGCGAGCGGATGCACCAGCGCGGGTTCGGGTTTTGGGCAGTGGAGGTGCCGGGCGTCGCGGAGTTCGTCGGGTTCGTCGGATTGAGCGTGCCATCGTTCGAAAGTCACTTCACGCCATGCGTGGAAGTTGGGTGGCGACTGGCGTTCGAGCATTGGGGACGCGGATATGCGACCGAAGGGGCGCGGGCGGCGCTGGCGTTTGGGTTTGAGCAGTTGCGGCTCGAAGAGATCGTGTCGTTCACAGTGCCGGCAAACGTGCGGTCGCGGCACGTGATGGAGAAACTCGGCATGACCCATGCGGCCGCCGACGATTTCTATCACCCGATGCTTCCGGACGGACATCCGATCCGGCGACACGTGCTATACAGGCTCAATACGAATCAGTGGCGCGCGACCCGAGGTTGACGTAATCGGCGGCCGGTAAACAGCGCTATGGCGCCGAGGGCGAGCAAGGTCCCGGACGGTTCCGGCACGATCGTGTAGATCGAGCCGGTGCCCAGCGGTGGGTTGAAGACGTTGCCGGTGCCGATGCTAACCAGGTAGAGGTTCCCGGCGTTGTCTTCGCCGAAGGAGACCAGGCCGGTAATGGGGCCGCCGCCGCCGTTGGAGGCGATGAGAGCGTTGATGAGCGCGGTCATGTCCTGCACGCCGCTGATCCCGGCGGAGAAGCCGTTGAACGTTGCGGGGTCGGTGTTGCGGTCGAAATCGAAGCCGAAGATTTTGCCGGAGTTGAAGTCGCCGAAGATGTACTTGCCCTGCAGCTCGGCGACTGGGCCGCGATAGACGAAGCCGCCGGTCATCGACTGGAACGAGTCCTGCGCGACTTCGAAGATCGGGTTGATCGAGCCGGGCGAGGGCGCGCCGACGCCGGCGACGGGGTTGGGGATCGTGCCTTCGCGCTTGCCCCATCCGAAATCGCGCGAGGCGAGGAAGTTCGCGTCGTTTTTAACGAAGTCCACCTCCTCCTTGGTGTTGAAGCCGACGTCGCCGACGTACAGGTCGCCGGTCTGCTTGTCGAAGCTGGCACGCCACGGGTTGCGAAAGCCAGTGTGGAGGATCTCCTTCAGCTTACCGGTGGCGTCGGCGACGAAGGGGTTGTCGACGGGGATGGCGAAGTTTTTCGCGGCGTCAGCGGGATAGGCGTCGGGCGCGTTGATGTCGACGTTGAGGCGGAGCATTTTGCCCATGACGGTCGCCGGGTCCTGGCCGTTGTTGACCCAGGTGCCGTTGGACGAGTCAGCCTGCACGCCGCCGTCGCCCGTGGTGACGTAGAGGACGTTGCGCTCGGCGCCGACGGCGCCCGGCTTGAAGCCAACCCAGTCGATCGTGTGCTGCGTGCGCGGGTTGGCGTATTCGAGGACGGTGCGGCGGAACGCGGGCGTGCCGCCGGTCTGGCCGCCGCCGGGGACCTGGTATTCTTCCAGCTTGCTCTGCGATCCGACCAGGCTGGTGACGTAGACGAGGCCGTTGGTCTGAAAATCCGGATGGAAGGTCATGCCGAGCAGGCCGCCGTCCTGAATGAGCGAGCCCGGAACGTTGAAGTAGGGCGCAGTCACGCCGGTGGTCTTGTTGTAGCGAACGACGTCGCCGACGGTGTTATTGGTGCCGGCGCGCTGCACGATGTAGAGGTTGTTGTCATCGCCCGGCGCGGCGGTGACGAACGTGGGCTGATTGAGACTGCCGACGAGCTTCTTCGCAACGTACGCGGCATCGGCCGACGCGCTGACGACGCAAACGGCAAGAACACAAAGCGCGCTGACGGCAGCGCGGCGAGACACAATACACATCGACGGAGCCCTCCGGGGGTGAGGACGCAACATAGCGAACGCAACGCGCGGCCACAACGACCAACTGCGTGATGAAGTAATGTGCATGCGGACAAAGTTGATGTGTCATTTGCCGATCGCGGCGGCGGGAGAAAGTTGATGTATCATTTGCGCGTCTGGGCAAGTTGTGTCGTCCTCGCGTTCGCTTCGGCGACGCTGGCCGACACGCCAGCAGCGACGACCGCGCCGGCCGCGACGACAACGGGGACCTACACCAACCCCCTGCCGATCCCCGAGCACATCGCCGATCCGTTCGTTTACCGTGAAGGCGACACCTACTACCTCTACGGCACGTCCGCGCGGGACGGATTGCTGGTCTGGACGTCGAGCGATCTCGTGAACTGGCAGCCGCGCGGGCACGCGTTGACGCGAACGGACGATGGCTGGGCGCGTCGGGATTTCTGGGCGCCGGAGTTGTTCAAGCACCGTGACAAGTACTATCTGCACTTCACCGCCAACCACGGCAACCGGCAGAACCCGATGCGCCGGCTCGTGCTCGCCGAGGGCGATTCGCCGCTCGGGCCGTTTCGCGAAGTGAAGGCGCCGTGGTTCGAGCCGCGCTACGACACGATCGACGGCCACGTCTTTCGCGACCGGGATGGGCAGCTGTACCTCTACTCCGTCTACCTGCCGCAGCCGCCGGAGGTGGAGGCGTTTCAAATCCACGTGCGGAAGCTGGACGAGAACCTGGTGCCGTCGGCGGATTCAAAAATGTGCATCACGGCGAGTGAGCCGTGGGAGGGAAAACACGTCAACGAGGGGCCGTTCGTGTTGCGGCATGGCGATGACTATTTGCTGACGTACTCCGGCATGCCGTACACGAGTCCGGATTACGCGGTCGGTTTGGCGACCGCGAAGTCGCCGCTGGGGCCGTGGACGAAGTCGGCGAACGGGCCGATCCTGAAGCGCGCCGCTGGCGTGTCGGGCCCGGGTCATCACTGCTTCATCGAGTCACCGGACGGGACGGAGTTGTTCATCGTCTACCACGTCCACAAATTCCCCGACCGCCCGGGCGATCCGCGGGCGATGGCGATGGATCGGGTGCGAATCGTCGATGGCAGCCCGCTGACGATGAAGGTCACCGGGCCGACGACCCAACCGCAGCCGATGCCCAGCGGCTCGAAATCATCGCAATGATCTTGCGGCGCGTGGCGATTCCGACGAACATCCCCGCGCATTTTTCGTCATTGATCTAACATGAAAAAGCAGCGGCAAACCAAAGCTTCCTCTTCGTCGTCCGACTCCATCGTCACCGTCGGGCTGACCCAGATGGCGTGCGCGCCCGAGTTCAAGACGAACCTGAAGAACCAGGTTCGCCTTGTCGAGGAAGCCGCGCGCGGCGGCGCGAAGATCATCTGCACGCAGGAGCTCTTCGGGTCGCAGTATTTCTGCCAGGTCGAGGATCATCGCTTCTTCAAGTTGGCCGAGACGATTCCGGGGCCAAGCACCGATGCGTTCACCAAGCTGGCGAAGAAGCACAAGGTCGTCATCATCGCGTCGCTGTTTGAGAAGCGCACGAGCGGCCTGTATCACAACACCGCGGTCGTGATCGACGCTGACGGATCGATCAGGGGCATCTACCGCAAGATGCACATCCCGGACGACCCGCTTTACTACGAGAAGTTTTACTTCACGCCGGGCGATACGGGATTCCGGACGTGGGACACGGCGTACGCGAAGATCGGGGTGCTGATTTGCTGGGACCAGTGGTTCCCCGAAGGCGCGCGGCTCACGGCGATCCAGGGCGCCCAGATCCTCTTCTACCCCACCGCCATCGGCTGGCACCCCAGCGAAAAGGCGGAGTACGGCGTCGCGCAGCACGATTCGTGGGAACTGATGCAGCGTTCGCACGCCGTCGCGAACGGCTGCTACGTCTGCGCGCCTAACCGCATCGGCGTCGAGCACATCCTCGACGCCAGCGGCAAGGCGGTGAGCGAGGAAGGGATCCAATTCTGGGGCCAATCCTTCGTCGCCGCGCCGAACGGGCAGGTGGTGAAGCGGGCGTCGGTCGACAAGGAGGAGATCGTCATCGTGCCTTGCGATTTGGAGAAGGTCGAGTTCAGCCGCACGCATTGGCCGTTCTTGCGGGATCGGCGGATCGACGCGTACGAGAACCTGACGAAGCGGTTTGTGGACGCGGTGTAATTGGATGCGCAAAGTGAAGGTCGGCATCCGCATCGGAGACAAAGGCCTCAGCTTCTTCGGCGACGATGAGGTCAACGGGCTTATCGCCAGTGGCTGGGTCGTCCGCGCGGTCAACCCCGGCGCAGGGATAGTGCAGAAGGTCCCGAGCAAGGACGGAGGCAAAGAAGTCTTCGCGTTGGCCGGCGCGGACATCGTCGTCGTCCTGGACGAGCCAAAGTGAGGGACGACGTTCCAACGAGATGGCAAAGCTCAAAGTGCTAGACAAAACGCCGGCGGAATTGGGTTACTCGTTCCCGCCCGAATGGTCGCCGCATACGGGCACGTGGTTTTCGTGGCCGCGGCCGGAGGGGATTTCGTTTCCGGGGAAATATCACACGGTGCCCGAAAACCTCGGGCGGATCATGTGCGAGATCCAGGCGCGCGAGCAGGTTCATATCAACGTGCCGAACGAGAACTGGGCGTATCTCGTCCGCGCGCAACTTGCGGAGCACGGATGTCCGACGAAAAACGTCTTCTTCCATTTTGTGAAGACCAACGAAAGTTGGTGCCGCGACCATGGGCCGGCGTTTGTCGTGCGGCGGCGGAAGATGCGGACGAAGAAGGCGACCAAGGCCGAGGGCGCGATCGTCGATTGGGGGTTTAATGCGTGGGGCGGGAAGTATCCGCCTTACGATGATGACGACGCGGTACCGACGCGGATCGCGGAGGAGTTGAAGCTCCCTGTTTTCTACCCGAAGATCGTCATGGAAGGCGGCGCGGTTGATTTCAACGGCGCGGGCACCGTCCTCACGACGACCGACTGCCTCCTCAACCGAAACCGCAACCCCGGCCTGTCGCAGGAGCTGATCGAACAGTATCTCAAGGACTATTACGGCCAGAAGCACGTCGCCTGGCTGACCGGCGGGATCGAAGGTGACGATACCGACGGTCACATCGATGACCTCGCCCGCTTCATCTCCCCGCGGAAGGTGGTCATCGGCATCGAACAAGACCCGCAGGATGACAATTACCGCGTCCTCCGCTCCGCCCGGCGGCAGCTGGACAAGCTGCGCGATCAGGATGGCCAGCCCTTCGAGATCGTCGAGATCCCGATGCCCGGCGCGGTGACCCATGACGGCCAGCGTCTGCCGGCGACATACGTGAACTTTTACTTCATCAACGGCGCGCTCCTCGTGCCGACGTACCGCGACCGCGTCAACGACCGCAAGGCGCTCAAAATCCTTCAGTCACACCTGCCGAAACACCAGGTGATCGGCGTCGACTGCACGGAGCTGATCTGGGGGCTGGGGGCGATTCATTGTCTGAGCCAGCAACAGCCGAAATTCTAAGACCGAGTCGTCAGTCGTCCCGCTTGGGCGCGAAAATTGCTGACCGAGCCATTGACTTTGCTGTGATTCCTATAGGATTACGCGCGCGGCGAACAATTTCGCGGGCGTGGAGACGAAAATACGATGGACGTGACGGCGGAAAAGTATGGGCGGGACCACGATCTGCTCCGGCCCCAGCGACAACCGGAGGGGGATACACATCCGGATTCCAACGGTGAGTCCGGCGTCCGTGGCACCGGCCCGGACCGCGCCTGGACCGTCGCCGACTCCGCCAAACTCTACGGCATCCATAACTGGGGACAGGGCTATTTCTCGGTCAACGATGACGGCAACGTCACCGTCCAGCCGACGCAGGACCCGACGAAAACGATCGACCTGAAGAAGCTCGTCGACGAGTTGCGCGGCCGCGACATCCAGCTCCCCGTCCTGCTCCGCTTCACCGACATCCTCCAGCACCGCGTCGGCCAGATCCACGACGCGTTCACCCGCGCGATCAAAGAGCATGACTACAAGGGCGACTACCGCTGCGTCTACCCGATCAAGGTCAACCAGCAGCGCCACGTCGTTGAAGAGATCCACAGCTTCGGCAAGCCCTACGGGTTTGGCCTCGAAGCCGGGTCGAAGCCGGAACTGCTGGCGGTGATGGGCATCGTGGACGACGACAACACGCCGATCATCTGCAACGGCTTCAAGGACGATGAGTTCATCGAGGCGGTGATCCTGGCAACGAAGATCGGGCGGAACATCATCCCGGTCGTCGAGAAATTTTCCGAGCTCGAGCTGCTCGTCAAGTACGCCAAGCAACACAACGTCAAGCCGAGCATCGGCGTGCGCGTGAAGCTGGCGGCGCGCGGCGCGGGGAGATGGCAGGAATCGGGCGGCGTGCGGTCGAAGTTCGGCTTGTTCGTCTCCGAAGTGCTCGACGCGCTCGAGTTCCTCCGCAAGAACGGGATGGGCGACTGCCTCAACCTGCTGCATTTCCACCTCGGCAGCCAGATCAACAACATTCGCAACATCAAGGGCGCGATCATCGAGCTGGTGCGCGTCTACACCGAGCTGCAACGCCTGGGCGCCGGGCTGAAATACATCGACGTCGGCGGCGGGCTCGGCGTCGACTACGACGGCTCCAAGACCGACTTCGGCTCATCGATCAACTACGGCCTGCAGGAATATGCCAACGACGTCGTCTTCCACGTCAAGGAAGTCTGCGACCAGGGCGGCGTCGAGCATCCGACGATCATCAGTGAAAGCGGCCGCGCGATGGTCGCGTATCACAGCGTGCTGGTGTTCAACGTCATCGGCTGGAGCGGTTTCAAGCGCTTCGACCTCCCGCAGCACCTCAGCGACGACGAACGCCACAAGTGTCCCGGGCCGCTGGTCAACCTCTACGACACGTACGTCGGCGTGAACGATCAGAACTTCATGGAGTACTACCACGACGCGCACGTCTCGCGCGACGCGGTCTTGAACCTCTTCAGCCTCGGCTACTGCACGCTCGAAGACCGCAGCCTGGCCGAGCGGTTGTTCTTCGGCATCTGCTCCAAGGTCCTGCACGTCATCCGCAAAATGGATTATGTGCCGGATGAGTTCCGCGGCCTGGAAGCGATGCTCAGCGACACGTATTTCTGCAATATGAGCATCTTCCAGTCGATCCCCGACTCCTGGGCGATCGACCAGCTCTTCCCGATCATGCCGATCCATCGCCTCGGGGAAGAACCCAACTGCCGCGGCGTGCTCGCCGACATCACGTGCGACTCCGACGGCAAGGTCGACCGCTTCATCGACCGCCGCGACGTCAAGAGCGTCCTGGAGCTTCACCCCTACGACGATAATGACTACTGCGTCGCCGCCTTCTTAGTCGGCGCCTACCAGGAAATCCTCGGCGACCTCCATAACCTGCTCGGCGACACCAACGCCGTGCACGTCACAGTCGACGACAACGGCCAATGGTCGATCGACGAAGTCATCGAAGGCGACACCGTTCGCGAAGTGCTTCAGTACGTCCAGTTCAACGCCGATGAGCTGAAGCGCTCGATGCGCAAGATGATGGAGCAAGCCCTGCGCGATAATAAGCTGAGCGTCGACGAGGCGCGCGTCCTCCTGAAGTTCTACGAGAGCGGGTTGGAAGGCTACACCTACCTGGAGTGAACCCCGCGTCCTCCGCTCTTCCCGGTACTCCGGGGAGAGGGAGTGAAGATGCGCGCCCGCCGCCCTCCCATCACCCGCCCGCCGTCCGCGGTGAAACTCTTACGCTGCGCGCGTCGTCCTTTCTCCGGCCACACTTCATCCGGGGACATTTATGGGAAGGGAGACCGTTTCAATGATGCACGCCCTCGAACGCCGCGTTCTGCTCGCGCTTGCGCTTGATCCGACGTTCGGCGTCAGCGGCCGCGTCATCGCCGCACTCGGCGCTCAGCCGCAGGTGGGCGAGGCCGAAATCGGCTTCGTCCAGCCGCTCGCTGACGGCTCGGTCGTCATCGGCGGCACCGTCACCCGCCCCGGCGCCGGCGGATCCGCCGTCCGCGTCGCGCGATACACGGTCGGCGGACTGCTCGACACCACCTTCGGCGGCGGCGACGGGTTTTCCGACATCATTGACATGCCCCTCAGCGGACACCCCGCCGGCGGCGCGGTCCAGAGCGACGGTAAGATCCTCATCGGCTCCAGCCGTGGGACCGCCATGGCGGTCACCCGCTTCAACGCGGACGGCTCGCTCGACACTGCGTTCGGCGGCGGCGACGGCGTCGCGCTCGCTCAAGGCGTCTTCACCGACCCCGGCGCGCGCGATCTGGCGCTGGCCGACGACGGCAAAATCATCATGCTTGGCCAGGGAGACGACGACAAGACCATCGTCGTCGCGCGCTTCACCGCCAACGGCACGCTCGACAACTCCTTCAGCGGCGACGGCGTAACCACGATCACCGCCGACGCGGACGTTGCAGTCGCGAAGCAAGTCGCCGCCCTGCCCGGCGGCAAGGTGCTCATCCTCGGCGAGGACCGCTCGCCGCGCTTCATCTTCCGCGATTTCCCGCGCGACCAGGAGCAGGTCGACTTCCGCGAGCCACTCCTCGTCCGCCTCGACCCGGGCGGCGCGCTTGACTCCACGTTTGACGGCGACGGCGTGCGGCGGTTTCGCTTCGGCGATTTGCCGCCCGACGAGTTTCCGCCGCCCGGCCAGCCGCCGCGCGAGATGCCCACCCGCGACAGCGCCAACGCCCTGCTCGTCGACGGCGACAAGATCGTCGTCGGCGGGGTCGGCTGGCAGGGCGACGAGCAGCACGCCGCGATCGCGCGCTTCGACTCCGCCGGCGGCGCGTTCGACACGACCTTCGGCGGCGGCGACGGCGTCGTCTTCGCCGCCGGCAGCGCCGAGCCGGGCGCGGTCGCCAACATCGCGATCGACTCCCAGCACCGCTACGTCGCCGCGCTCGGCGACAGCCGATTCTTCCGCGTCAGCAACGCCGGCGCGCCCGACACCAGCTTCGGGGCGAACGACATCGCGCAGATCGATGTCCGCGGCGGCGGACCGCTGGCAATCGACCTCGCCGATGATGAAATCCTCACCGCCGACGACGCCTTCCTCCACCGCCTTACCGAGGACGCGCGACCGGGCCTCGTGTTGGGCGCCAACCGCATCCTGATCATCACCAACCAGACCGGCAACAACACGATCACCGTCGCCCAGGCCGGCAGCAATCTCGCCGTCACGCGCAACGGCACGACGACGAACTTCCCCGCCGACGGCCTGCTGGGATTCGACGTCCTGTTCGGCAACGGCAACGATTCGCTCGCCATCAACGTCGACGGACGCGCCAACGTCGTGCTCGGCAACGGCGCCAACACACTGGTCCTCGGCGCCGGCAACCACACCGTCATGGGCGGCAGCGGCCCGGACGACGTCTCCAGCGACGGCGCGGGCGACATGGAGATCATCGTCGGCGGCGGCGCTGACAAGGTCACGCTCCTCGGCAGCGGCAGCCACTCCGTCGACGCCGGCGAGGACGCGACCGATAGCGCGAACGACACCGTTACGACCGGGGACGGCCTGGACGACATCCGGACCGGCGGCGGTGACGATGTGATCGACGCGGGCGACGGCCAGAACGGCGTCAGCTCCGGCGCCGGCGACGACTCGGTCACCGGCGGAGCAGGCCCGGATGCCTTCGGCGGCGGCGACGGCGACGACACGCTCGTCGGCGGCGCGGGGGACGACCTCCTCGCTGGCGGCGACGGCAACGACACGCTCCTCGGCGGCGCGGGCGATGACCAGCTTTACGGATGGCTCGCCGGCCCCCCCGGGCGCAGCGACGACGCCACGGGCAATAACGTTCTGGACGGCGGCGACGGCAACGACTACCTCGTCGGCGCCGCCGGCCGCGACTCGCTCCGCGGCGGCGCGCAGAAAGACATCCTCATCGGCAGTGCCGGCTCCGACCTGCTCTCCGGCGGCGGCGGCAAGGACAAACTCGCCGGCGGCGCCGGCGCCGACCGACTCTACGGCGGCAACGCCAACGACAATCTCGACGGCGGCAACGGCAACGACCGCCTCTCCGGCCAAGGCGGTCATGACAAGCTCGGCGGCGGCAACGGCCTCGACCGCCTCTTCGGCAACGACGGCGACGACCGTTTCTTCATCCGCGACGGCTTGGCCGACACCGTGGACGGCGGCGCGGGCGACAACATTGTCATGGAGTTTGACGACGACAGCCTCGACGACATCCTCAACGCGTCGCAAGCCGGCTGATACGGATCATGTTTTACCGTGCGCGCCGCCGCCCGCGATAACGCGCACTCCCTCTTCCCGGTACGCCGGGGAGAGGGCAGGGGAGAAGGGCGAGCGACGTGCCGCGACAACAATCGTCCGAGCGCGCCGCTTCATCCCGATCGATATGATTGGAGCGGTGCGCGTGCCTGAAGAATCGTGGCTGGGCGGCGTCGCCCATGCAGCCCGCCGCGCCAGCGGCGCTTCACGCGGCCGACGCCGAGCGGCTGGCTGCCGCGAACGCATGGCGAGGCGTCACGCCACGCGAGGGAACGTCGCTGAGCAAGGAGCGCATCCCAATGATCCACCCGCTCGAACCCCGCCGCCTGCTCGCCCTCGCCGCTGACATATCGTTCGGCACTGACGGCCGCATCACCCCGGCGCTGGGCGCGTTCCAGTTCGCCGAGTTCAACACCCAGGTCACTTTCCTCGACGAGCTCCCCGACGACAAGATCCTCGTCGCCGGCATCGTCTCCGGCGGCGAGCAGCCAGCCATCCGCCTCGCCCGCTACACGCGCGCCGGCCTGCTCGACACCACCTTCGGCGGCGGCGACGGCATCGCCGACGAGGTCCCGACCCCCGCCACCGGCAATACCGCCGGGGGCGCGGTCCAGAGCGACGGCAAGATCATCATCGGGACCACCCGGGCCTCCGGCCTGGCCGTCACGCGCTTCAATGCCGACGGTACGCTCGACTCCACCTTCGGCGGCGGCGACGGCATCGCGACCGCGAACGGGCCCGCCGCGCCGCAATCCGAGTGCTTCGCGTTCGACACGGCGCTGGGCGACGACGGAAAGATCGTCGTCCTCGGCCGGCAGCAGTTGCAGAACAGCGTCCGCATCGTCGCCGCACGCTTCAACCCCGACGGCACACCCGATTCCACCTTCGACGGCGACGGCGCTGCGATCGTCATCGCGGATGTCACGGGTTACCAGGTTGCGGCGCCACCGGGCGGCAAGATCCTCATCGTCGCCGACGACCCCAACTCCAAAGACGCCCTCCTCGTCCGCCTCGATGATCATGGCGCGCTCGACGACACCTTCGATGGCGACGGCGTCCGCCGGTTCCGTTTCAGCGACACCGCGGGCGACAACAGTGCCCGGGCGATCATCCTCGACGACGGGGGGAAGATCGTCGTCGGCGGCTCGGCGGGCCTCGGCTTGGGCAACGACCCCGCCCGCCCCGCCATCGCGCGCTTCAACACAGATGGCTCGTTCGACACGACGTTCGGCGACGGCGGCAACGGCGTCACATTCTCCGCCGCCGTCGTCACTGCCCTCGACGGCGAGTTGATCACCGACCTCGCGCGCGACAACCAGGGCCGCTACGTCGCGGTCGGCAACGACGGACGGCTGCTGCGCTTCACCAGCGGAGGCCTGCCCGATACGTCGTTCGGCCCGGACGGAATGGCGGCGAACATCGGCTTCGGCAGCGACGCGCGGGTCATCTTCGTTGACGCCACCGGCCGCATTCTCGTGGCCGGCCGCGCGTCCATCGCCCGCTTCACCGACCAGCCGCGCCCCGAGTTCGAGCGCGCCGAGAACGGTACGCTCATCATCACCCTGCCGGACGGCGACAACGCGATCACCATCGAGGACGGCGCCGAAGGCATCATCCTCGTCACGCGCAACGGCGTCACCGAAGACTTCACCGCCAAGGCGCTGCTCCGCATCAATATCCTCACCAGCGGCGGCGACGACGACGTCTCCATCACCGTCTCGCGCCCGTCGCAAATTAATCTCGGCGACGGCGACAACACGCTGGCCATCGCCGACGGGAACCACAGCATCCTCAGCGGCAGCGGCGCGGACCAACTCACGCTCGGCGACGGCGACTGCCAGGTCGTCAGCGGCGACGGGCCCGACACCATCACCGCCGGCAATGGCTCCGTGCGCATCCTCAGCGGCGGCGGCGACGATGTGATCGACATCGGCGGCGTCATCGGCGCGCTGGGCTTCACCGACATCAGCGCCGGTGCCGGCGATGACATCATCACCGTCGCCGGCGACGACAACACGGTGAACGGCGAGATCGGCAACGATTCCATCCTCGGCGGCGCGGGCCCGGACCGTCTCTTCGGCGAGGAGGGCGATGACACAATCGTCGGCGGCGGCGGCGACGACACCGTGCAGGGCGGCGACGGCAACGACACCCTCGCCGGCGGCGCGGGTGACGATTCGGTCTTCGCTAACTTCGCGGGCGGCAGCGCCGGCGACGAGGGGACGCGCAACTTTCTCGAGGGCGGCGACGGGGACGACTACCTCGTCGGCGCCGCCGGCCGCGACACCCTCCGCGGCGGCGCGCAGCGCGACATCCTCATCGGCAACGCCGGCGCGGATCTCTTGTCCGGCGGCGGCGGAAACGACAAGCTCGGCGGCGGCGGCGGACCGGATCGCCTCTACGGCGGCAACGGCAACGACCTGCTCGCCGGCGGGAATCACAACGACCGAATCTCCGGTCAGGGCGGCGACGACAGGATCGGCGGCGAACGCGGCGTGGACCTGATGAGCGGCGGCGACGGCGACGACCGATTTTTCACCCGCGACGGCAACGTCGACACCCTCGACGGCGGCAACGGCGATGACACCGCGGTGGAGTTCGATGAGTCCATCGAGATCATCTTCTCGATCGAGGCGGCGTGACAGCCCCTGCGCAACGAGTTGATCAATCCTATTAATCACATGGGCCCGGCCGGGAATAAAAATCGCGCCATTAGAGACCGGCCGCCGGACGGGGCGAGCATCGGATGAGTCGTGGGTCGTCGGCGACGCCAAACGCGGCAGGCGTGACGGACGTGGCGGCAATGACCATCCTCGCCCGAACAAGATTGACCGCGTCACCGCGCGGGCTAAATGTTGCCCTTGTGATCCGGCGGCAGGAGCAGGACGGGCACCTTCGTATTCTTGATCAACTCCACCGGCACATTCCCCGCCAGCAGCCGCGCGAAGACGTTCTTTCCGGTCAACCCCAGCACGATCAACGTGACTTCCCGTTCCACGGCGGTATTCAGCACCGCGCGCGCGATGTCGTCGCTGAACATCAGCAGCGTCTGCACGTTCACGCCGCGCTCTTCGAGTTTCTGGCGGAGCAAAGAGATCGCCGCCTCGCCGTCCGCCTGTTCCTGCTCGCGCATCTGTCCGCCGCTGGGACGGGAGACGTGGACGACCAAAACTTCGGCGCCGAGGCGTTTGGCCAGGCCGGTCAGCGGCTCGACCATTCGCTCGGACGCCCAGGGGCTGCTGACGGCCACTAAAATCCGGCTCATACGCCTACCTGTTAGAATCCACCCGCCTGTGCAAGTCAATCAGGGGCATTTGCACACCCCGCTCGCGCACGTCAACATGCGCCACCCGCGGCGGCCAACGCCACTGTGAATGCGCGCCCGGCGGCAAAAAATTTTCGCGAACACCCATGCGCGCGCTGCTTAACAATCGGTTCCTCCTCGCGCTCGTCGGCGGATGCCTCGTAGTCGCCGCGGGCGTGTGGCTGTCGTCGGGGACGCTGGCGCCGTACGCCTCGACACTCGAACGCCCACGCATCGCCAAGCCGTGCAACTACCTGCTCAACACCGATCACGTTCACTTCGAGGCCTGTTTCCTGATGCTCGACGGCGCGCCGCGCCAGCAGTGGGATTTTACGATCTACCAGCGTCGCATTCTTTACCCCCTGCTGGCGTATCCGCTCATGAAAACGCTCGGCTTCCTCGCCGGCGGCGTGATCACCAGCGCGATCCTGCAGATCGCGGCGTTCCTCATCTTCGTGCTCTACGTTCGTCGAAAAGTTGGCGATGTGGCCGCGTACGCCGCGATGCTGCTCGTCGCGCTCTATCCCGGCATCTACTACTGGGCCGGGCTGCCGTACAACCACGTCATGATCGCGCCGGCGTCGCTGCTGGGGATTCTGCTGATCCGGGAGATCGAGCAGACGGCGTCGATGCGGCGCGTCGCGCTGTGCGCACTCATGCTCGGCGTGCTGTTCCTCGGCTATGACCTGCTGCCGCTCTTCGCCCCGCCGGTCGTGATCATCCTCGTGCTGCGCCGCCGATTCGCGCATGCGGCGGTGGCGGTGGTGATGCTGGTCGTTCCCGCGCTCATCGGTGTTGGATTGCTCGCGTGGCGCTACGGGCTGCTCATGCAGAACAACAACGCGCAGGTTTATGGCAACATCGTCAGCGCGTACGTCAGTCCGGGGAGTCTGTCGAACTGGATGCATCTCGCATTGCACGCCCCCGCCGCGCTGCTGCGGACGTATTTCTTCAGCAACTTCTGGTTCCTGCCGGCGCTGTTTCTCGCGGTGCTCATCGTCAATCGGCTCACCACGCGGCTGAGAATGCTCGGCGCGGAGAAATGGCTGCTGATGACGACCCTGGCGCTGTTCCTTTTCGTAAACCTCGCACCACCAACGCAGGGTTGGCAGATGCGCGGCAGCGGGATGTCCCGCATCTATCAGCCGGCATTCGCGGCGATGATTCTATTCATCGCGCGATGGATGCAGGCCGCGTGGGACGCGCGACCAGCGTTACGACGAAAGATGATCGCGGCGCTCGCCATCGTCGCAGTCGCCAACGCCGTCATCATCTTCGGCCCGGCGCTGCACATCCCGCTGGCCGACCGCGTCTACCTGTCGTTCTATCACCACGCCGCGACACTGGCGCTGACGAAAAACCTCGACACGTTTGGCCGCCGGCCGCTGGGGTTCTGCGACACGAGTATCGCCATTGAAAACCCGCTCTCGAAGCGCGAACGGAAGGATTTAAGGGAGCGGAACCGGCTGAGGAACCTCAATCCGCCGAAGAAGAAAAAGAAGAAGCCCGCGACTTCACGTGGCACGGATTTTCAACCCGTGTCTTCATCGAAAGCCGCCACGGGTTAAGACCCCGTCGCCACGGAGCGCCTCCATCAATTCCCGCATCCGCCGCAGTGCTTTGCCGCGGTGACTGATCGCGTGTTTTTCGTCCGGCTCGAGCTCCGCCGTGCTTTTCCCCAGCGGCGGGATGAAGAAGAGCGGGTCATATCCGAAACCGTTCGCGCCGCGCGGCGTGCGCAGCATCACGCCCTCGACCGCATCCTGCGCCGTCAGGATGATCCGCCCCTGCGGATCCGCCAGCGCCAGCACGCACATGAAACGCGCGGTCCGCTGCTCATCCGGCACGTTGTCGAGTTGCTTCAGCAGCAATGTGTTGTTATCCGCGTCCCCCGCGCCGTTGTTGTTGATCGCCGCCCACCGCGCGCTCAGCACCCCCGGTTTTCCATCGAGCGCATCGACGACCAGGCCGCTGTCATCCGCCATCGCCCACGACCGCAGTTCCGTCGCATAGTGCGTCGCCTTCAAGCAGGCGTTGGCGCGAAAGGTGTGGCCGGTCTCTTCGACGTCGGGAACCTCGCGGTGCGCCGATAAATCCGACCACTGGAACCGGTCCGCCCCGAGCATTTCGCGGAACTCCTTTGCCTTTCCCGGATTTTTCGTGGCGATGACGAGCTGCATGATGCGAGGGGGCGGAGGAAGGAAGGAAACCGCAAAGAACGCGAAGCACGCAAAGGGAAGAAGAAGAAGAAAGAAGAAGCAGAAACAATAAGTTCTTCTCCCTCTGCTTTTCTTTGCGTCCTTTGCGTTCTTTGCGTCCTTTGCGGTGAACAGCCTGACTTAGTTTTTCGCGTCGCCCAGCGACTTGAGCTTCCCACCCCCGCCGCCCCCGCCGCCGCCCCCGCTCGAATTCGCCGGCGTCGGCGGCGCCAGCAGCGCCGGGGCCGCGGGCTGCTGGCGGAGCAGGTTTGCCTTGGGCTTGGGGATCTCGACCACGTACGACGGATCCGGCACTTCCTTCACTTCCTTGGTCGCCGGGTCGGTCACTTTCGACACGTACGTCAGCCCGTTCACCGAATGCGTCGGATATTTTTCCATCGCCGCCATCAGCGTCGGATCGAGCGCTTCGAAGCGCGGCGCGTACGTCTTGACCTTCTGCCCCTTCTGGTTCCGCACGTCGATCTTCTCCTGGTTGGGCAGCGGCGTCGGCAGAACTAAAATATCCTGGTCCTGCGCGTTCTCGCTCGTCTGCGCCGCCGCCTCTTCCTGCTCGCGGACCGCCGCCCGCGGCCAGGCGCCGATGCAGACCGAGCTGGTCGTCTCGCCGTGATAGTAATACGCCTCGATCCCCTCCGCCCGCGCCTGCCGCACGGCGTCCACCGCCGCCTGCTTGCGCTGCGGGCTGTCCTTGTACGCCGCGATCTGCAGCGTAAAGAACCCGTTGGCGTTGCTCAGATTCCACTCCGCCGGCGCCTCCGGATCGGGCGCGGGCAGCTCGACGAAGAAGACGTGATCGAAAATCCGGTTCCCCTGCTGGTCCTGCATCCCCGCGATCTGCTGCCGATCGCTCTGCGCGCGCTGACCTTCCTTGCGCTCCTTCGCCCCCCCCGGGTCCTTCTCGTTGATCGTGCGATAAAACCCGTAATAGACGACCGACTCGCTCTCCTGATGGATCACGTGCCAGTCCTTGAGACCCTTGGCCGCCGTGGCCGCGATCAACTGATCCTTGATCGCCTTCGCCTGCTCCACATGCGCCGGCCCCGCCACCGCCTGACAATAAAGCGTCCACTGAGCCCCCCCTGTTGCGGCGGGCAATGCGCCTGCGGCGGGCTGTTTAGACGCGTTAGAGGAGTCACCTTTCTTCGGCGCGGCGAAGACCGGCGACATCAGCAGCGCGATAACAATGACAGCGAGCAACGAACGACACGGGGTGCAGCTTCGCGGGTGCATGGCGGCGGATTTTAGCAGATTCCCCTCGGCAAGCGACCGTTTTCGACCGGCGAGCGACAAGGTCCGGGAATGAGCAGCGTTACAGAGGCGGGGCGAAGGGCACGGAGCCACGAAGGGACGCGGGACGAAGGATGCAGGGGCGGACAAGGCAGTGAGCCATCACTGATTTGCACTCACTCCCCCGTTCACCCGAACCCCGAAACCCGATCCCCGAAACCCGATCCCCCCTCCCCCGCCTCGCGTCAAATCGCAAACCCGGCGAACGCCGCCAAAGACCGTCCGAGCGCATCAAAGATATCACTCGGCGCGTTCGCGTAAGAAAGCACATCCGCCCCTGCCTCCGCGCCGGCCGGGTCCATTAACAGAAAGAGCTGATCCTCAACGACCGGCGCGAGCAGCACGCCGACGTATTTCTGGCCGAGGTATCGCGCCGTCCATTTAGTCGGTTCCGCCGCGCTGGGATCGCCGATCGGGTTTTCGAACGTCGTGTCGAAGATGAGGTTCATCTGCAACTGCCCGGCAAACACCGAAACGCCGTCGACGCCAACGAGGGTCAGCGCCGGCGGCGGCGGGGGCGGAAAGTGGCCGCCGTCGCCGCGCGTTCGGTGGCGTCGGCGACGCGCACGAAGGAGGATCGGCGGGACGATGGGCATGGTCGGGGATGGGGTCTCGGGTTTCGGGTTTCGGGTTTGAAACAAGCGACGGATTTCGAGATTGGGATTCGGGATTCGGGTAATGCAGAATGCATTCCTGGTCTGACGCGAACCCCGAAACCCGATACCCGAAACCCGATACCCGACGACTTCACGCCGCCAGCGCACCGGCGACGACGGCGATGACCGGGTCGCTCACCGGCCCGACCTGCCCTTTTCGGTTGAACCAGCGGGCGACGATGATGACGGTCTTGCCGACGTCCTCGGCGTTGTAGCCGATGGTGGCCTCGGCCCGGGTCGACTGCCCTTCATACCGCCACTTCTCCAGGTCCGCCGGCGGCATCTCGGTGCCGCTCACCACCCACGAGAACAGCTCATACCCCGCGTACCCGGCCGGCCGCGCGCGGCGGGTGGGCGTGAGCTCATCGGTGACGAGAACGACGATGTTGCTCCCCGCGACCTTGACGACCTTGAGTGTCGCCCGCGTCCCGGGGACCGGCGTGGGCGTCGGCTCGGTCTGGTGCACCGGCAAGGTCGCCGCCACTTTCATCGCCGCCGTCACCGCCGGGTTGGCCTGGATGCGCCGCCCCAGGCTGCGCATGAACGCGACCAGCGCGGCCTTGGCGGTATCCTTCTCCTGCCGCACGACCTCGGTGCGCGTTGACGGATCATCGAGCAACGCGAGGTTGTCGACGAAAGTCTGCACGAGCGTCTGCATCTGCGTCATCTCGGCCGCGGTTGATCCATAGGCCACGGCCGCCGAGGCGATAGCCGCATGCATGGCCGTCGCCTGCCCCGCGAGATCATCATCGCGCCGCTTGACCCAATCGCTACTGGCCATAAGACACCTGCTGTCTTTCTTCCGATTCGCCGCCCGCGCCCTTGCGTGCCCCCCGGGCGCCGGAACACCCGGCCCGAGTTGAGAGAACAGAGAAACGCCCGCCGTGCGGCCTGATTGTCTGTTCCGGATATCGATCGTTTTTCGGCGTGAATTCGCGGATTTTGGAAGCCGGTAAGAAAGAGTTTAACAATACTAATGTTTGTCTGATGGCGGGACGTTGGTCTTGTCGGACGTCTTTTCCTCACCGCAGAGGCGCAGAGTTCGCGGAGAAACGAAGCACAGAAATCAGTTTAGCCACAGATGGGGCACCGATGGACACGGATTGGAATCGCGCGGGCGGGGACGCCCGAGCACCAGACGCGCGAGTGGCGCGATCGACGACCAACGGGAGGAGCCGGCGGCGCTACATGTCGGAGGCTCCGCGCGCGCCGGGGGAACGAATGGGGGAAGTGGAAAGGTGGTGGAGAGAGGAGCCCGAGGAGAGAGGCGGCGGGAAACCGCTTGGGGCCTGATGCGGTGTCCCGCCGCCTCTTTCCTCGGACGGTGCCGGCCTAATCGGCTCGTTCTGCCTCGGCACGGATGTGCTCCCACTGCAACCGATAGCGGCGCTCGCGTTCGAGGAACGCGCGATGTCCGCCCTCCAGAATTTCGCAGACCGATAGCCGAATCTCGGGATTCTCCAGCGATCCGCTTTCGTACGAGATGCGCGGCAGGGCATCCGGCTTCGCAGGGGCGGATGTTGCCACGATGACCTGATCAGCATCGGTATTCACCACGAGATTCGCGTTATGCGTGACGATGATGACCTGTCGACGATGACGCGCCTGTCTAAAGTGCGGCACCAAGTCCTCAAAAACGGACTTCGGATCTAAATTCTCTTCCGGCTGATCGATTAGAAGCGGGCGACGGTCGGTTCGATCGATCACAAGGTAAAGAAGCAGCAGTACGATTCCGCGAGTGCCCGGCGAAAGCTGTTCGACGGAAACGCCCTCGTACTCGATCGCGTAGTGAATCTCGATGTGATCGGTGCTGAAAATCCAATCCGCGATCCGCCTTAGCCACTCAGTTTTCTCTGACGGCTCGGCAAACGTGGGCGATGCTTTCAATATTTCGTCTCGATGTGTTGTCAGGAAATCATGCATTTGCTTCGCGACGGTGTCTGCGTTGCCGGTTCTCCACGCTGTCAACACGTGCCGCTTCGCGATGGTGGCAAGAGTCCCTTGGCCCTGAAAGGCTGACGCCTTCCTCAAATCCAAAAGGGCTTCACCTCGAGTTACCCACTCTTCCAACCGCACTTGGCGTCGCACCGCAAATCGAAGTTTGGATAAGGCCCCCTCCGCGCCAACAAGTTGCTCCTGAAGCGGGCCGTAGAGCTTCGCCAGGACGTCCTGCTCCTCAACGAACGTTGCGACTAATTCGCGATAGGCATCTTGACGCCGCGCCCGCAAATCGGTGATGCGATCGACCACGCCGACCCCGGCTTGGATCGTCGCGTCCAAGCGCTTCAGCGTCACCTCGTTATTTGTAATGGTGAGTTTTAGGGCGTCGTACTTCTTTTGCTGTGCAGCGTCGAAACCAAGCTCTTTTTTGATTTTCTCGCGTTCGGCCCTGAGTTGTACGAGCGGCCATCCAATCAAGGGCGTTGTCGCAATGTCCATCGGATTTGCGGGGTCGCCGCGTTGCAGCACCTCGACCGCGCGAGCCACGATCTTTTTCGTGCGCGTGACCGCTTCCTCGACATCACCTTTAAAGACCTCCCGGAAGTTCGCCCACTCGTCGTCGGTGAGCCCCGCATCCGCAAACTGTTCGCGCAGGTTCGAGAGCCGCTGCACCGACTCTTCATCGCGAATGTACTTCGTTGCGTCCCGAAGGTCGTCCAGCGACTTTTCCCGCCTCCGAAGAAGTTCCAATCGACCTTCTGCGGCGGTGCACGCACTCTCGACCTCAAGCCACCTCTTATGCCTCGGGATGGTGCCCTTAGGCAGCAGTGCTTGGAGGTCCTTTCGCGCTTTCTCGATCTGCTGCGCAAGGAGCGCTCGATCTGCTTTGAGCTTTGGCAGCCGGTCGCGAAGCCTCGTTTCGTCGGCAACCTTTTCCGAATACGACTTGATGCTGCCCACCCATTGCTCTCGGCGCCGCCGAATCGGATCGAGCAGTAGCGTCTTCAGAGCCGCGAAGGAGTCGGTGTCGTACCGATCCGCAGGGTCTGTCTGATCAAAAATCACGCGCTCGATTTCTTCTCGCAGTTCTACGGCCAACCCAGCCGACGAGCACAATTGGTCGACGAACTGCTGGGAGAGATAACGAACCTCCGGCGGTTCGGCCGACCATGCGTCGGGCGGCGCGAAGGAAATGCTTTTCCGTTCTCCATCAGCCCATTCCAATTCGACAGAGCCGTCGCCAATCATGTCTACCGGCGATGTGGCGCGACGGAGGAAGGACGACTCGCCCAACTTCGTACCAAGCGCGCTTGCGCCGGCGGCGATCATGTCCGCTAGTGCTGTCTTGCCAGAGCCCCGCGCGCCGATGATGCTGACCAGCCCGCGGTTCAGCGGGATCAGCTCATTGCCCAACCATGGCATGGCGATGGGGCGAACGGTCCGGATCGTCACCGAATCGGCGCTCAATGCGGGAGAGCAATCCGCGATGCGAACCCGCTCACCAGGTTCGATGGCCGCCTGACGCAGACTTTCGAATGTGATATCCCCTTTTATCCAACAGCACCGCATGAGGTCAGGCGCACCAACACGATCCAATTGGTGCGCATCGCACCCGTGAAGGCACGGTTTCAGCGACCCGTAACGGTTCTCAATCGCCAGCGGGTCCAGTGCCTTTTCACCGAGCCAGAAGGCTTGGTCGTTCGGATTTCCCGAGAAGATGATGTGAGCCAGGCGCTCGATCTCCTCCCGGGTAGCAGCGAAAGCACTATCTTCCTGCAATCCGGCAGTGCCGTCGTTTCGTGAACTCGCTACGGCGATAAGACAGTTCGTCCGCAGCCATTTGTTGTCGCGGAGGAGCTTTCGCAGTTCGGCGAAGGAAACTTTGAATTGGTTTACACCTTCCGCTCGGGCACCTCGCGCATCAGTCTGGGTCGGCTTAAACTTACGTCCCAAGGCGGCCAGATCGTCATCCGTACAGCGGTACGGCTGGCCCTGATATTCGAATGTGAGCTGCGAAAGTGCCCGTTCAATTTGCGGTACGTGTTCGGAATCGTCGGGGCAGAACAATAGGTGCAAGTTGATGCCCTTGCCCTTCGCTGTCTTCGTATCGAGTCGCATCTCGACGTTCGGAAAGATTAGATCGACGTTGGGGAGTCGACCGTCCTTCTTATGTGAGACGACATCCTTGTAGGTCTGGATGGAGAGATAGTCCGTGACACCGAGTGCGCGAATCGGAGGATCGGCGGATTCGAGTTTATCGAGGTAGCTTTCCCAGTCGCCCGCAAATCCATCCTCCAGTACGGTGCCGGGTGCGTGAATATGCGGGTCCCACCGATGCCACTCGGACCCGCGTGCGTCAATACTCCCCTGTTGCTTCATAAACTGCGAGACTACGCCGAGCCCGCAAGTCCATCAATAATTGCTACAGTTTCGCAGCCCCCGTTCGATCAGCGGTCCGAGGAGGAGGGGCGAGACACCGCATCAGGCCCCAAGCGGTTTCTCGCCCCTCCTCCTCGGGCTCCTCCTCCTCACTCTTCCACTTCCCCCATTCATGCCCCGCCGATGTGAAGGGGAGGAGGAGAATGCTGAACGATGAACGAGGAATGCTGAACGAAGACCAGCGGGGCTGGACCGCTCACGCCGCCGCGGCGCGCGGGTTGTCGCCGTCGTCGCGCGCTGCCGTGGGCTGCGATTCGAGCCAGCCGTCGATGCCGTCCGGAAAATTCAGCCAGGCGTATTCGCCGAACAGCTGGCGCGCGGCGTCGTCGTACGCCTGAGCGGCGGCGAGTTCGTCGGTGAAGCGGCCGAGGCATCGCGACGTGCCATCCACGACGATCTTCGCCCGCCACTTGCTGGTCCAGCAGTCCCAGCCCACCCCCTTGAACCGCGAACTGCACGGCCGGCCCTTCAGCGAGCGCATCTTCCGCGCGCCGCGCGTCCGATCCTGAATGGTCCGCGCGAACAGGTTTATCCTGCGGCAGTCGAGGGGGTCGCCGTTGACGTGCCCGACCTGCAGCCCCGTGTCGGCGACGGCAAGGATGAGCCGCCGCAGCGGGACGCCCCGCGGGCCGTCGGGACGAGCGAGCGCGACGAATTTTCCCTCCGCGTCGCCCGCGGCACCCGCGCCGCCCGCGGCACCCGCGCCGCCCGCGCCGCCCGCGCCGCCCGCGCCGCCCGCGCCGCCATCGCGGCGCGGGTTGACGCCCTGCCACGACAGGACCGCGCCATCAAGCAGCGACAGGGAATCCGCGTCGATGATCGCCGCGCGCGGGTCGATCTCGGTCCCGCCGCACAGCGGGACGCGGTAGGCACCCGGACACGCCGGGTCCGGGTATGGCGGCGCGAGCAGGCCGACGCGCGCCATCAGCTTCTTGAGGTCCTCGATGCGGTACAGCACCGGCCCGTCGTCGAAGCGCTCGCCAGCGGGGAGCAGCCCGTCACCCTGCGCCGCCCAGCGCTGCCAGGTCGCGCGGTCGATGCCGAGCATGCGGCACGCTTCGTGGCGCCGCGCCCAGCCGGCGGGCACGGAGTAATTGCCTTTCGCGTAGTTGTACAACGTCTCCCGGGCGAACAGCTCGCTGCGCAGCTGCTTCAGGGCCTCGACGGGGTAGATGGTGCGTCGCCCGCCGATCCGGTCCCAGACAACCACGCCGCAGCGCACCTCGCCGCGGGTGATCCAGTGCTTCCACTGTCGCTCGGTGACGCCGAACATCTGGCATGCCCCTGCGCGGTCGATGAACCCGGGCGGAATTTCCGGTTGCGCCGCGGCTTCCCCCGCCCGCGCCTGCCGCAGGCGCTCGACCTCGTCGAGCGGATAAATGTTGCACCGCCCGCCGCCCGGCCGCCGCACGGCCTGGCCGCACGCGAGGCGCCAGCGCGTCCGGCCGCCCGTCAACGTCGCCACGCTGATCCCCAGCCGCCGCGCCGCCTCGCTGCTGGTCACCCAGCCGGGCGGCGGGAACGGCGTCGCCGCCGCCGCGGTTGCGCTGTTGCCGCTGCTGCCGATCGTTTCCATACCCGGGTTATCGGCGGGCGGGCGCGCGATTCTGGATTCTCGCCTTTCTTCCGCGGTTGCATTCTCGCGCCTGAGGCGTCCCGCCTGTTGTTCGCGCGTGTTCATCGGTGTTCATCCGTGCCCCATCCGTGGCTAATAAAATCCGCGGCAGCGCGTCCGCCGCGGCGTCGTCCGGGAAAAGCGGCGGAAATGAAAATCCCGCGGGCGGGGGCGGAGCGGGCGGGGGTACCTGCGGATGATCGGGTGATACCTGCGGGTCAGCCGCGGATACCTGCGGATGATCCGGGGATACCCGCAGACGATCCGGAGATGCCTGCGGACGGGCCGGGGATACCTCCGCACCATCCGCGGGTTGCTGCGGAGGGTCCGCAGATACCTGCGGATCGTCCGGGGGTTGCTGCGGATGATCCGGGGATCGCTGCGGACGCGGAGGGGGGGCGGGAAGACAAGGCTGAATGATGAATGCTGAATGATGAACGGAGGCGGGGTTGGCGTTCTTTGGGGCTTGGCGTTCTTGGCGTCCTTGGCGGTTCGATTTTGTCTTTAGGGCGTCTCGCCCTCCGATTTCATTCGTGAAGATTCGTGTGGATTCGTGGACAAAAAATCTTTGCGTTTGCCTCTGAGCCGATGCGGTCGAATTCCTCGCGTCTACGCGACGCAATCACCTGACGGCTTACCCTGAACGCTCCACACAAATACGGGTGGGACTTCGTCCCGACCGCTACGCGCGGCGATCAGCGATCGAACTGGGCATCGAACGCGATCGCGCTCGGCTTGAAATCTTTGGACTTCACGAATGCCGCCGCTTCCGTCGCGCCATGTTCGCGGTCCATTCTTGAATCTTCCCACTCGACGGACAGCGGGCCGCGGTAGTTGATGTCGTTCAGGGCGACGATGATTTCTTCGAAGTTGACATCGCCGTGGCCTAGAGAGCGAAAATCCCAGTAGCGGCGCGGGTCGGCGAAGGTGACGTGGCCGCCGAAGACGCCAACTGATCCGTCGCCGTGGCCCCACCAGGCGTCTTTCATGTGGACATGAAAAATGCGGTCGGGAAACGTGCGGATGAATTTGACGTAGTCGACGCCCTGGTAGCCGAGGTGGGAGGGATCGTAGTTGAAGCCGAAGCGCTTGTGGTTTTTCACCGCCTCGACGGCGCGCTGGGCGGAGGCGATGTCGAAGGCGATCTCGGTGGGGTGGACTTCTAAACCGAAGTTAACGTTGGCCTTGTCGAACTCATTCAGGATTGGGGTCCAGCGTTTTGAAAAATCATCGAAACCTTTTTGCCAGTATTTCTGGTCGGTCGGCGGGAAGGCGTAGATGGAATGCCAGATGCTCGAGCCGGTAAAACCGTTGACGACGGCAGCCCCCCCTACTCCCCCTGCCGCGCCTGTGCCGCTCTTCTTCGGGGCCGCGTCGAAAAGACGACGGCAGGCCTTGGCGGTGTCGATCATCTTTTTCGCGGCGCGTTTTCGAACGCCTTCGGGCTCGCCGTCGCCCCAGATGTCTTTGGACAAAATCGCCTTGTGGCGCTCGTCGATCAGATCGCAGACGGCCTGGCCGACGAGGTGGTTGGAGATGGCGAAGCAGGAGAGGCCGTTGTCAGACAAGATTTCCCAGCGCTTTTTCGGGTAGTTCTTGTCCTTGAGGCACTGGTCGACATCAAAATGGTCGCCCCAGCAGGCGAGCTCGACGCCGTCGTAGCCGAAGCTTTTGGCTTTCTGGCAGATGGTTTCGAAAGAAAGGTCGGCCCACTGGCCGGTGAAGAGAGTGACCGGACGCGCCATGTGATTGTGCTCCTTCGCGTTGGCTGGACGGCGGAGATGAAAACGCAGGGGGCGGGAGATGTCAAACAGTACCGAGTAGTGATTACTGAGTATTGACTAAGGGGGACGCGCCGGCGGCAGCGTCGCGGCGCGGTGGTGCGCCCTCCTGTTAATCAATACTCGGTAATCAATAGCGGTACGCACCACGATCACTAGCGCTACGCCTCGCCCGCCCCACCCGCGTCAGCAGCCGCGGCCGATCGCCTCGACCGCTTCGCGGCGGCGACGTATCATCGTCAGCCCTCGCAGGAGTGGCGGAATTGGTAGACGCGCTGGTCTTAGGAGCCAGTACCGAAAGGTGTAGGGGTTCGAGTCCCCTCTCCTGCATAGGCCGAGCTATGACTTCCTCACGCGCATCCTGGTTCGTCTGCGTTGTCGTGCTCGCGATGGCGGCGGTCGCGGCGATGGCGGCGACTGCGCGCGGCGACACGATCTGGGTGACGGGGGCGAGCGGCGGCGGCAATGCGATGGAGATGGGCGGGGTGCAGATCGAGAAAATCCAGGACGGCCGGCTCATGTACGCGACCGCGGGCGGTGGCGGGAATGCGAAGGATGTTCGCCAGATCGCGCGGGTGGCGGCGGACAATGAGCCGGCGCTCAACGCGGCCGAAGAGGCGCTGGCCAAGAATCTTCCTGACGTCGCGACGGATCAATATCGCAAGGCGCTGGCCTCGTCGACGAAGGAGTGGGTGAAGGTTTGGGCGGCGCAGCGGTTGACGCAGGCGGCGCCGCGGGCGAATCGGTTTGATGCGGCGGCGTCGGGGTATATTTTCCTGCTGGTGAGAGAGCCGGGACGCGCGGCGGATTTCAAGCCGGCGCTGCCGACGGCGCAGTCGACGTTTTTAACCTCGGCGATCAACGAGGCGACGAACGCGCTGGCGACGCCGTCGCTCGCGCCGGCGGCGAAGGAGGCGCTCCAGGCCTTCATCGCCGAGCTGCAAGCCGCGCGAGCCGCCGCTGCGCCCGCCGGTGCGCCCGCAGCGCAGGCCGCGACCGGAGCGCAGGCCGTGCAGCCATCGGCCGCACAACCGACCGCTGTCGCCCCGGGGGCAGGCGCGGGAGCGGGCGCGGGCGCGGGGCAAGCGCCGCAGGCGGGTTCCGTTGCCGCCGCCGCCAGCGCGGATGCCGCGGTCGCTGCAAACCAAAAACTCGCACGGGAAAAACTCGCCGCCGTCAGCGCCGCGCTCGAGCGCAAAGATTTCCCCGGCGCGATCACCGAGATCAAGGCAAGTTCAAAAATCTTCACGGAAGGTCGGGACCAGGCGCAGGCGCTATACTTCATTGCCGAGGCGCAGACCGGCATCGCCCGCGCGAAGAACGATGCGGCGGCGTGGCAGGATGCGGCGCTGGCGTACATGCGTGTGGTGGCTCACTTTCAGGAGTTCGAATCCGCGCGGCCGTTCGTCGCGCGCTCGATGCTGAAGGCGGCGCAGATCCAGGAAACGGCGCAGATCAAGGATCCCGCCGCGGCGCGGACGCTGTACGAGCAGCTCATCGCGCAGTTTCCCGCCGATCCCGCCGCCGCCGAAGCCAAGGCCGCGCTGGAACGCTTGAAAGCCAAGCCCTGAGCGGCGAAGCTTGTCGCGCGCCCCTTGATTGACCGAACCGCCAAGAACGCCAAGAACGCCAGGAGCACGGAGGAACAGAAGACGAGGATAGCGCATGGAGGATGGCGAAAGAGGCGCCGCGATCATCCACCTCGATGTTCCATCTTCGCGCTTTCCCCCCCGCTTGGCGCTCTTCGGCGTCCTTGGCGGGTAAAAACGAACACCACGCACGCACCGACCGACGGAAAGATTCATGTATCGATTCATCCAGCGACACGGCAAGAAACTGCTCGCGGTCTTTTCCGCGTTTCTCATGGTCTCCTTCGCGGCCAGCGGCATGCTTACGCCGCGCGGCGGCGGGCGCAATCCGGTCGTCGGGCGCATCGGCAATGAAAAAGTCCGCGGGCAGGATGTCTTCATCGCCCGCCAGGACTGGCAGATGCTCACGCGGCTGAACGATAGCCGCGGCCGGCGCCTGTCCCAGTTGCTCGGGCCGCAGATCGAGGCGGAGATCACCCGCCAGCCGATCATGTTCCTGCTGCTGCAGAAGGAAGCGGAACAACTTGGCGTCACCGTCAGCCAGGATTCGCTGCAGACGATGCTGACGAACACCCCCGGGCTGATCACCACCGACCCGGACCGCAACGAGCAGATCAGCCGCGCCGTGCGCAACCTGCTGCTGGTCATCAACGGCGCGCAGCGGGCGGCGAGCGTGATCAAGGTGACCGATCCGATGATCAGGCACCAGCTGGCGCAGGGGCAGCAGTCGATCACCCTCGACCTCGTCGATTTCACGACGGCCAAGTACCTCGAGCAGGCCAAGGCGACCGCGCCGACACCGGAGCAGCTCAAGGCGCAGTTCGAAAAGTACGGCGACACCGTGCCGGGCGAGATCACCGACGCGAACCCGTTTGGCTTTGGCTACAAGTACCCGGACCGCGTGAAGCTGCAGTACATCGCGGTGCCAAAGTCCGACGTGCGGAAAATCGTCGAAGCGTCGAAGACGCCGTATGAGTGGGAAGTTGACGCCCGAAAATATTACCGGCAGAACCAGTCACAGTTTAAGGCCGAGCCGACGACGCAACCCAAGGCATCATTCGATCTCTCTGCGCCGAGCACGCAGGCAACGACCAAGCCGTACGACCAAGTCGCGCAGGATTTGAAGAACCAGCTCATCAACGATGAAACCGAGCGGCGGATGAACGCGATCCGCGACCGGTTGGTTACCACGCTTGGATCGGACTGGGTCGCGTATCGGAACAGCATCGGCGCGGGTGCGGGCGCGGGAACGGGCGCGGCGACGCAGGCTTCGACGTCGCCCACCAACGCCGCCGCCCCGCCGTCATCGCAAGGCGTGCCCTATGCCAGCTTCGAGTACCTGCAAAAACTCGCGCAGCAGGTCCAGGCGAACAAGCAGTTCGGCGTGCTGCCGGTCGCGGTATCCATCGCGGATAAATGGCTGACGCTGGAGGACCTGAACAAGCTCCCGGGCGTCGGCGAAGCGCACCTGCGCGGCGCGCCGATGGGGAGCTACGTGATGTCCGCCGCCCTGCCCTTCGTCCCCGAAGCGCAGCGCAAGGAAGGTGGCTGGCTGCGCGTGATGGAGCCGAGCCAGCCGATGGTGGATCAGAACGACAGCATCTACATCGTCCGCCTCAGCGCCGCCGAGCCGACGCACAAGCCGGCGTCGCTGGCGGAGGTCGAGCCGCAGGTCCGCGCCGATCTCGTGACCGCCCGCGCGTATGAACTGGCTAAGGCGGATGCGCAAAAACTCCTCGAGCAGGCGCGTCAGCAGGGCAACCTGAAGAACGCCGCCGCCGGTCGGCCGGTCGTCTCGGCCGGCCCGCTGACGCACCGCGAAGGCCAGGTGGTCGCACCGCTGGCGCTGACCGGCTCGGGCGCGGATCGCTTCATCAACGGCGCATTCAAATTGCTCGCGACGACGCAGCCAACCGCTGCAACCGCACCCGCAGTCGCCGCAACCTCCGTCGCCACCACGCAAGGCGGCTCATCGTCCGGCCGCAAGCCGATCGACCTGATCGAGCTCCCGCGCGACGGGCGCGTCCTCGTCGCGCAGCTCGGCGACGTGCAGGCGATGTGGACCGAGCGCTCCGTCCCGATGGAAGAAGCGCAAATCCACCGCGCGATCGGCATGGGGTTCATGCAGCGCTTCATCCAATCGTGGTTCGACTACGACTCGGTCGTCGCGCGAATGCACTTCGTCCCCGAAGAAGGCAACGCCGAGCATCTCGAAGGCGGCACCGCTCCTCAGCAGCCGCAGGCGCCGATCCTGTAGCCGAAGCGATCGCATCGTCCCGACGCGGGCTCGGCGGCGGCGGCGGCGGCGGCGGCGGCGGCGGCGAAGGCGGCGAACTGAGCCTGCTTGACAACGTATGACCCAGAGCTAAAGTTCCAAGCCCGCCGGACAACAAGACAACGAGCCGCGCGCGCCATTAGCTCAATTGGCAGAGCAGCTGACTCTTAATCAGCGGGTTGTAGGTTCAAGTCCTACATGGCGCATCAGCGAAAAAAGCCGACCCTTTGCGGGGTCGGCTTTTTTCGTTCTCGTGCGGAAGCCGTATGCGCGGCTACAGCGGCAGCGCCGTGTTGCGGTCGTCCTCCGGGCCGCCTGAGGTGTCTTGCTTGGCCTTGGCGTTGGGGCCCTGCGGGTCGCGGGGGCCGCCGGTGTCGCCCTGGCTGCTCAGGCCCAGCTCGCCGTTGGGTTCGACCAGTGAACGATCGGCGCCGGATTCGCGGCCGAGGTTGAGCAGGAACGTCATCAAGTCGGGCGACGAGAGGCGGCTCGCCGTCGGGATGCCGAAGGGGTTGAAGGGGACGACGTAGGTGTTGAACTCGCCCTTCCAGTCGAAGAGCCTGTCGGCGCCGGTGTTGGCGATGAGGACGTCAAGGCCAGTGCCGCCGAAGGCGAAGTCGGCATCGGCGAACGCCGGCGCGTCGGGCTGGCTGTTGGCGCCGCTCGCGGTGTCGAGGTTGTCGTCCGCGTTGAGCATGTCGTCGCCCGTGCCGCCGAAGAGGCGGTCGTTCTGCGTTCCGCCGACGAGCCAATCGTGCCCGCCGTCGCCGAAGATGCGGTCCTTCCCATCGTTGATCTTCGCGCCGCCGCCGCCGTCGACAGCGTCGAAGTTGAGGAAGAAGCCGTTGATCTTCACGAGCGGCTTGTTGGCGTCATAGCCGGCGAGTTTCCGCGTCGCCGGATCGTAGTTCACCGTGATGGCGCCAGGTGTCGGGTTGGTGAAGAACGCAGCCTGCGCTTCGGCGCCGGAGACGCCGTCGTTGCCGCCGCCGCCGTGAAGGAAGTCATCGCCGATGCCGCCGTAGATCACGTCGTTGCCGCCGGCATTCAGGCCGTTGGCGATCGACGCGACCTTGTTGAGCCGCCCGGTGATGTAAACCCACGCGCCGGTGGACTGACCGTTGGTGGAGATGTTCGTCAGCGCGTTCGGCGCGTTGATGCCCGCGAGCGGCTCGCTCAAGCCGTTGCGGGATGTGAGGATCATGCCATCGTCGCCGATGACGCCGTCCTCACCCGCGCCGCCGGAGATCCAGTCGTTGCCGCTGCCGCCGACCAGATCATCATCCTGCGCGTCGCCGAAGATCGCATCGTTGCCGGCCATGCCCAGCCCGGTGTCATCGCCGCTCTCGCCATGAATGACATCGCCGCCGCCGGCCGTCGCCGATTCGTTGGCGAGTGAGTCGGCGGTGTAGTCGAGCTGCTTGATGCTGCGCGGGATGATGTGGCGCGCGCCGTAGTTGTCATAGTTGAACTTCAGGTACTGCCCGGCGGAGTTCAGGGGGCGGTAGATCGTCGCGTTGTCGCCGGCGATGACGTCGGCGTCGTTGGCGTGACCGTCCGGCGTCGTATCACCCAGAGCGTTGCGTGAGGTGTCGATGCCCGCGCCGCCGAAGATGACATCCGCGCCGTCCGCGCGGTCGGCGGATGCGTTTTGACCGAACAGATCGGAGCTGCCGCCGATGAGATCGTCCTGGCCGAGGTTGCCGTACACGCGATCGTCGCCGGCGTTGCCTTCGATGTAATCGTCGCCATCGGTGGCGAGATTGGCGACCGAGCCGCCGCTGACGACGACGCCGCGCGGTTTGCTCGTATCGGCGTCACCGAGAATCAGATCGTTGCCCGCCTGGCCGAAGATCAGGTCATCGTTCGCGCCACCGGCGAGATAATCGTCTGCGCCGATGGCGAAATCGAAGAGCGTGATCAGGCGTGACGGCGCGCCGCTCGGTGAAGTCAGCGGCGCAGCGCCGACGGCGGGCGTGCCGTTGACGTTGTAGAGCGTCCCGCCGCCGGAGAGCGGGCGGAAGCGCGGATCCGTCGCGCCCGCTGGGCGCGTGATGGAGGCATTGTCACCCGCGATAACGTCGGCACCCACTCCGCCGTCGATCACGTCCGCGCCATCCGCCGCCGCCCCGCCGGCGCCGCCGGCGACGTTGTGGCCGCCGATGAGATCATCGTTGCCCTCGCCGCCCGCGATCTTGTCGCTGCCTTGTCCGCCAATGGCGGTGTCGTCGCCCGCCCCGCCGTCGATGATGTCATCGCCGCCGCCTGAAGCGCCGGTGTTGGTCGACGTGAGCGTCGTCGCGTCGCCGTTATCGCCGAAGATGATGTCGCCATCGTCCTGGCCGGCGAGGTTGTCGTTGCCGTCTTCGCCGAACATGACGTCGCGGCCGGTGCCGCCCAGCGCGGTGTCGTTGCCGGTGTCGCCGTGAATGAGATCATCGCCGCTGTCGCCGTAGAGCGCATCGTTGGCGCCGTTGCCGTTCAGCAAATCGTTGTCGGCGCCGCCGTGAACTTCATCGTCATCGTTGCCGCCGCTGGCGCGATCGTTGCCCGCGTCGCCGAAGACCGAGTCTTTGCCATCGGCGCCGCTGAGGACGTCGGCGTCCTCCTGGCCGTGGACCACGTCCGCGCCGGCGTCGCCGGTCGCGGTGTCGTTGCCGGTGCCGCCTTCGATGACGTCGTCGCCGGCGTTGCCCGCCATCTGGTCGTTGCCGGCGTCGCCGCGCAGGGCGTCGTTGTCATCGCCTCCGGAGACTTTGTCATCGCCATCGCCGCCGCGGACGTCATCCGCGCCGGCCTCGCCATCGAGGACGTCATTGTCTGCGCCGCCCTCGATCTTGTCGTCACCCGCGCCGCCACCGGCGGTGTCGTTGCCGGCGTCGCCGGTGATCGCGTCGTTGTCGGCATCGCCGGCGATGCTGTCGTTCCCGTCGCCGCCCGCAAGGATGTCTTCGCCGTCGCCGCCAGCGAGGTTGTCGTTGCCGGCCTCGCCGATGACGTTGTCATTCCCCGCGCCGCCGATGATGGCGTCGTCGCCCTCGCTGCCGGCGAGCAGGTCGGCATCGTTGCCGCCATCGATCGAATCGTTGCCTTCGCCGCCGGCGATGGAGTCGACGCCGTCACCGCCGGAAGCGGTGTCGTTGCCGAGATCGCCGATGATTTCGTCATCGCCCGCTTCGCCACGCAGCGAGTCGTTGCCTTCCTGCCCGTCGAGCAAGTCGTTGCCTTCGCCACCCGCGGCGATGTCGTTGCCGGCGCCGCCGACGAGCAGATCATTGCCGGCCCCGCCGATGAGCGAGTCGTTGCCGGCTTCGCCATAGACGCTGTCGTCGCCGTCCTGGCCGTTCATCGTGTCGTTGCCGCCGCCGCCGATGATGATGTCGTTGCCCGCCAGGCCCTTGATGTTGTCGTTGGCCGCGCCGCCGGTGAGGACGTCGGCGCCGTCGCCGGTGCCGTCGGTGTTGTCGCCGACCATGGTGGAGCTGCCCTTGCCGGCAGTCATGGTGTCGCTTTCGCCGCCGCCGATCAGCGTGGAGGTTACGTCCAGCGTGGGTTCGATCGCGATGACGTCATTGCCTGCGCCGGCATCGGCGAAGATCGAGGTGATGCCGCTGAAGCTCTGTGTGAAGCCGAATGCGGAGACGAGCACGTTGCCGGCCGTGTTCGGATCGGCCGTGACGGTGAAATTTTCGTCGCCATCGGTCGTGTCCACGGTAATGCGCTCGGCCGCGTACGGCCCCATGTTGAGCCGCAGCACGCCGCCGCCGATGTCGGTGGCGAGAATGGGGTCCTGCTGCGTCGCTGGATCGTCCTTGCACTCGTGACTGAAGCTGAGGATTTCGATGAGCGGCGAGTCGTAGTTGAACGATTTCTTGAACGGCCACACGCCAACGCTCGCGTGCGCGAAGAGCTGCAGGGAGAGGGCGCCTTCGGGGTCGAAGATGCAAAGGGGCCCCTGTGCGAAGTTGTCGGCGAACTCCAAGGCGCGGACTTTGCCTTCGGGGTCGTTGTCCGGGTTGTTCAGGTTGAGATCGAGTGTGCCGACGAGCGCGCCGCCGACGTTGGCCGACACGATGATCGCATCGAACCCCGCGGCGACCGAGATCTTGCCGAACGCGCTGATCTCCGCCGGGTCGAGCGTCGAGCCGCTCGGCTTATCCATGAGGTAGAACCCGTTGATGATGTCGTCCGGGTCGTGCGACTGCTTGAACGTTCGCAGGCCGAACGTGTCGTAGCCGAATCCGATGTCCGCCTTGACGCCGACCTCGCCGCCGAAGGTGACGCCGATCGGGCCGAGGAGCGGGAAGGTCTTGTGGATCTCGAGATTGAGATCGAGTGCCGGGACGTCCCACTTGAATAGATCAACATCCTGCCCGAGCAGGAGCTTGAAGACCTTCGACGGGCTCTGAAGCAGCGGGAGCTCGAACTTGCCGCCGCTGGCGCTGGAGCCATTGAGCTTGCCTTCCTGCAGGTCTTGCGCGAAGGCGCTGGTCTGCAGCATGCCGCCGAGTTGCGCCGCGACGTTCGCTTCCCCGACGTTGCTCAGCGCTGCCCCGTCCAGGTTGGTCATCGTCCGCAGATCGCCGCCGATATCGAAGTGGCCGAGGTTCAGCTTCACGGACGAGCCGATGCCCTGCGGAATGTGTCCAACGAGCTTGTTGAACTGGATGATCCCGTCGATGAAATCGAGCACCGGGCTGCTGTCGAGCTTGCGGATGACTTCGAGCACGGTGACCTGGTCGTGCCCCTCGGCGCCGACCGGGTCACGGTCGAAGAAATGCCGCACGGCGCTGATCTTCTCGAGCGGCTCGAGACGCATCTGGACAAAATCGATGATGGGCTGCAGCGGCGCGAGCACGGACTGCGCGCGGCTGAGCACCGGGCCTGCGAACTTGTCGAAGAAGCTGCCGAGTTGCAGCGTGATGTCGTTGAACGCGATGCGCGGCGTACCACCAAACTGGCGGTCGCCCTGCGCTGTGCTGGCGCTGTCGAACGCCCAGTCGAGGGCAAACGTGGCGCCCAGGGACGGGAATTCGTCCGTTCCGAAGTCGATCTTGGCGTCGAGGTTGACGTCAGCATTGGCGGTGAGGCGGGCGTCGATGGTATTGGACAGAGAAAGCCCGCCGTTGACGTCCTCGACGGTCAAGCGGTTATCGGTGCCCGACGGATCGAGCACGTTGATCGCGAACCCGCCTGCGAACTTCGTCGGGTGCGCAGTTGAGTCGGTCACTTCCAGATCCAGGAACCCCAGAGTGCCGCCGGCCTCGAAATCTTCCAGGCCGATGTCAAACCCGACCGTGAATTCCGGCAGCGGCTTGCCGTTGGCGTCGTTGCCGCGCACGGCGGTGTCGAAGTAAATCTTGGGCGCGTCGCCCTGCCGGCTGACGCCGACGCCAAGCCAGGCTTCGAAGTTCAGCTCCGCGTCCAGCTTCCCTTCGACGTTCAACCCGAGCGCGGGCAGGCCGGCGTTGAAGTCGAGATCGTCCAGCGCGACCGTCTCCTTCAGGTGGATCAGGTACTCGACGTTGTCGCCGTCGTTGTGGAGGATCTGCACGTCGACCATGTCGAGGATCGGCGTGAGGACGTCGATGATCTTCTGCTGGATGACCGCGCTCGATCGATCCGGCAGCGACTTCAACGCCTGGATTTTCTCGCGCACGTCCTTGATGAAATCCGCGCCCTTGGTCATCCCGTTGCCGACCACCGGCAGACGCTTGTTCAACACACCGCTTTCCATCGCGTTCTGCAGGAACCCGAGCAACGTGTAAACGCCGTCGAGCAGACCGCTGAGATCGTCGCGGATGTCGAAGTTCGCGATGACCGAATCGAGGTCGACATCGGGCGGCGTGATCGCGAACTCGTCGAACGTTCCGTTGAAGTCGCCGTTGTGCGCGATGTGGACCTTGAGCTCGTTGCTCGGTGAGCCGAGCGGCGTGGTCTCGGTGGGGAAGAAGAGCGGGAGGTTGGCGTCGATGCCGGCGTCGAGCGTGATCGCCGCATCGCTCAGGCCCACCGTGTTGAGCGCGTACCGGTCGTCGGTGATGTCCTTGAGCTTTACCGCGAACTTGGCGGGCGTGGTCTTCGGGCCGCTGCCATCCTCATCCAGGGTCATCGTGCCGTTCTTGACGAAGATGCCCAGGAACCCGCCGAGCGTCGCACTCAGCGTCGGCACGGTGGCGCTGGCGCTGGCGGTGAGCTCCAGACCTGTGGAGTCATAGACGAACGGCGTGTATGAGCCGTCGAGCGTCAGGCCGAAGTCGAGGTGCAGGTCAGCACCGAGCGACAGGTTGTTCAGGACCGCCGCCCCGCCGACGCCAACCAGCGCGTTGTCGCCGATATCGAAGCTGAGGCTCAGCGGATCGCCGGTGTAACTGACCGACGGATCGAGCATGAACTTCAGCGCCTTGGGCAGCGTGCTCCCCGCGGGCGGCGTGTCGATCGCCAGCGTCACCGGCAGACCGAGATCATTGCGGATGAACGTCTCAACCGCCTGGATGCTCTGCTGCGGGTTGGCCTGGAGCTCATCGACCTTGGCGAGCATCTTGTCGGCGAATTTGAGGAGGTCCGCGGCGCTGTGATTGATGAGCGGCAGCTTGGTGCTCAGGGCCGAGTCCTTCTGCAGGTCGACGAGGTACAGCACGAGCTTCCGGAGCGCCGCGAGGATCTGCTGGAAATCCATCCCGTCGAACGCCAGCACGTCATCAAGCCCGTGCTGCTCGAGCGACACCGTGCCGAGATCGCCGAGGTCCGGAATCTCCAGCGTGACATTGCGATTCGCGTCGAACGGCAGCGACATGAAGCCGGCGTTGACGGTGATCGGCAGGACGAGGTTCGCCGAGCCGGTGAATCGCAAGCCGGACGTTTCGGCCGCGACGGTAAGTCCGCCGTCGGCGGCTGCGGGCGCAGCGGGGCTGGGCGGCGGCGCGGGGAGTTTGGTGACGCTGACTTTCGTCGTGAAGATGTCGAACTTCCCGTGCGTCGTCGAGTTGTCCGCCCACGCGGGATAGAACTCGCCGTCGTAGAACGCCAGGCCGGTGTAATCGCCGAAATCCTTGTCCGTAGCCGGGTCGTTCGCATCGGGATCGGCTAAGGCTTGATTGGAGACGCCGGAACTGACCTTCTTGGGCGTGGCGAAACTCGCGCCGCCGTCGGTGCTGACGGTCGCCCAGAACTCGACGGTCTTGCTCGTCGCATCGCTGCGTGTGTCGTACCAGGAGACTGCAACCATGCCGCTCTTCGGATCGACCGCCAGGTGCGGGAAGAACTCGCTGTTCAGCTTTGACGCGTAGACGCCCTTCGCCTTGCTCCACGGGCCGAGCGTGCCGTCGGCCTTGGAGTCGGCGAAGCGCATGACGACCTGGGTATTGCCGGTTTCGCCGCCGGTCGGCGTGAGCGTTTCGTCGGTGTAAACGAGAAACGCGCGGCCGATGTTCGGGCCGGCGAGCGCGTACTCGACGTGCGGATCGGCGGTGATCTTTCGCTTCGGCTGCGCGGGGATCGTGTTTTCGGGTCCAACCTGCGTGGCCTGCACCAGGATGGGATTTCCAAATGTCTGCGCCGTAGCGATGCCGTCGGGGTCGATCGCGACGGAGATCGTAGACGGGCCCTCGGCAACAGACGTGTGCGCATATTGCCATGCGATCAGCGCCTGGCCGTTCGGACCGATCGCCAGGTCTGCGAAGTTGCCGTTCTCAGTAGTTGGCACCATCACCGGAGTGCTGAAGTCGCCGACGCCGCTCGCGCCCGCGCCGGTTACCGCCGCGTTGGTGACGAAGATGCCGTTGCCGACATCCGCGTACGCCAGCCAGACCGCCTGCCCACCCGCTGCGTTGATCTTTCCCGTCGCCAGCACCGGGCGATCGAAGCGCGTCGCGGCGATCTGCTTGATCTGCGTGAACGTCTGCCCGGCGTCGGTGCTTTGCAGGAGCGTGATCTTGTTGTGATCGTTGTTGAGGTACGCGAAGTAGAGGTTGCCGAATGAATCGTACGCCGCCGCCGGATCGCAGCAGCCGAACTCAAATTCATCGCCGGGCGCCGGGCCGGTCGCGATGTCGCGCGGCGTCCAGGTCGCGCCGCCATCGAGACTGTACGCGGCGGTCATCGAACCGGCCTTGTGGTTGTTCGACGCGATGAACAACTGCTGCGGGTTGGTCGGATTGATGACGATGACGGGCTCGGTCTGGTTGCCGTCCTTGTTCGAGACATTGACGTTGGGCCCCGGCGTCATCGCGACGGAACCCGTGGGCGCAATGAGGCCGCCGGGGTTGTTGATGATCGCACTGGCGAGTTGGCGCAGGGTCAGCCGCCTGCCCTGCGTCGCCGCGGATGGCGTGATCGAGCCGGCCGCCGCCGCAGGCGTCGTTGCGTTGGGATTCTGCAATTCCAGCGTCGCCGCGGCCGAAATCGCGCCGCTGCCATCCTGCACGCCGACTTCGAGGAACCCGATCTTCGCCAGCGCATCGATATCGCTCTTTCCAGCACATTGGGATCCTAAGCTTAGAATTCCACGTGGACAAGTTGTCGCG